>OJPD01000265.1_pt1 | contig 42975 bp, 27 predicted proteins | sample 1598371 | NCBI WGS metagenome assembly OJPD01 (sample SAMN03922478, study PRJEB24848) | human gut metagenome | isolation source: stool sample | host: Homo sapiens | place: Germany | collected 2010-11
TTCTCTTTTTCATAACATTGACTTTTTTTTTATGCCTTGTCGGTGGCTTCACCTTGCTCGTTTCAGGGGGCAGATACGGACGGGGAGAAAATATGCAAGGCTTTTGGTGAAAAATTTTCAACCGCCCGACTGGACGGATTGAAAAATTTTCACCAAAACCCGGAGGGCGCGAAGCGGCCTTGCAGATTTTTAGGGGCCCCGGCTGTAGCTTCGCACCCTGAATCACGCAAGGTGAAGTCATGACAGGGTAATAAAAATGAGGAAATTGTTATATTGGGAAAAAGAGATAAGGAAATGCGACAAGATTCGGAAGGCTCTGCTCAACGGCATTTTTTGAAATAAATCATGTTCCGTTTCCGGAACTTTCCGGGAATAGAGTCAGTGTTGCTCACAAAATGATATTGATATTCAACGGGTATTTGTTTCACCCACGTTTTTTTATTTTAATCTATTGATTAATGGTATACAGCATTATATATTAAATCATTTTTTTGAAGAAGAAGTATAATCTGCTTCGTGTTAACACTTTAAAAGACATACTTGTTTTGCGGGAAAAACTGAAATGTCAAATAGGATGCTATAGCTGATTATTCTATTTTTCAGAGTTTGTATAGTCTATAGTTGCTTTAAATACTGCGATGGAGTTGCTCCATATTCTTCCTTGAAACATTTGCGAAAATATCCTATATCACTAAAACCGCTAGCATAGGCTGCTTCCGATATATTTAGTCTTTCTTTTGTCAACAAGAATAATCCATGCCTCAGTTTTATTTTTCGAATAAATTCATTACCTGATACACCAGTCAATCCCTTAATCTTACGATAAAGGGTGGAATGGCTCATATTCATTTTATCTGTCATAAAATTTATATCGAGCTTTTCCACAGTGATATTTTCTTCTATAATCTTAGTAAATCTGTCTAAGAAATCCTGGTCCAATTTACTCAATTTTATAATATCTTGTTCTACCAATTCTTGTGGCATTATTTCTTTGGTTCGATTGGTAATCAGACTGGCTAATTTTTGACGAGATTCTAATAGATTATTTATCCTACTGCTTAATAATTTTGCACTGAATGGTTTAGTTAAATAAGAGTCTGCACCACTTTGATACCCCTCTTCTTTGTCTAGAATGGAGTCTTTTGCTGTAAGCAAAATAACAGGGATATGGCAGGTGCGCATATCTTCCTTTATTAGTTTGCACAATTCTATACCATTCATTTCGGGCATCATAATATCACTTATTATAATGTCTGGAATATATTTTTGTGCCTGAATCCAGCCCTCTTTTCCATTTTCTGCTGTTAAAGTACGATAATTGCCGGTAAAAGAAGTAGCAATATAATTACGTATGTCATCATTGTCTTCCACGATGAGAATAATAGGAAGGTTATCCACTGTTTCTTTTGCATTCTCATTTGCTGCCGTTATTGCTTTTTCTTCTTTATGAAGCGCATTAGGGTAAGTACTTCGGGTCAAAATACGAAATGTAAAAGTAGTTCCTTTGCCTATTTCACTTTCTACCTGTAAAATACCCTCATGTAAATCTGCTAAGGATTTTACTAAAGCCAAACCAATACCGGTACCGGATGCCTGATGTTTTCCTTTTGCTTGATAATAACGCTCAAAAATGTGAGGCAATGCCTGTGCGTCAATTCCATGCCCCGTATCACTAACTTTTATTTCCGCATATTCATTTTTTCCTTCTTCGATAGTGTGCAATGCCAATAGAATTTCTCCTTCTTGCGTATATTTCATGGCATTGCTTAACAGATTGTTCAATATAGTTGTGATAATATCTGAATCAAAGTAGATTTCGGGAATTTCGGTATCAATATCAACACGTACTTCCACATTAGTATTTCTGTTTAATTCTTTGTACCGTAGCCCTATTTCAGTGATAAAATTCCCTAAATTGCCTTTTACCACTGTCAGTTTTCGATTTTGAGTCTCGGTTTTGCGGAACTCCAATATTTGATTGATCAGATTAAGTAGCCTTAATGCACTTTCATGAATAATTTTAATTTTGAGATTGTATGGATTAGGCAATTTAGGATCGTTTATCAAGTCTTCTAAGGGACCTAGTATTAGGGTTAGTGGAGTACGCAATTCATGCGTAATATTGGTATAGAAACGAAGACGCTCATTATTTAGCTCCTGTTCATTTCTGTTTTTACTCTCGGAAAGTTTCAGCGAGTTTTCCAATATCAGTCTGTGCATGTAAATGCGGATACCTATATAAATCATTGCAAAAATAAAAATAGCATATGCAATTTTAGCATACCATGTCATCCATATAGGAGGATTAATATGGACTTTCAAAGTTGCTATATGGCTGTTGTCCCAGTCATGATTCCTTAACCGGGCTTTAATCTTGAACGTATATTCTCCGTGAGGAATATTACGGAAAGTGACTTGACTTTCGTCCTGAGTACTTGTCCAATTATTTTCAAGTCCAGTCATTGTGTATGCATATTCTACCTGCTTGTTTTGCGAATAGTCTGGTACAGAAAAATAGATTCGCAATGAGTTGCGGTCATAAGGTAAGTTGATTGTGCCATTCGTTATTGGAATTATGGGATTGCCATCGTTTTTTTCTAAATCTCTACATTCGACAATTTTAACCGGGGATACTTCTCGCTTTGCAGTCAGCTCTTTAGGCTGAAAAAAGCAAACGCCATTCAATGAACCGAAATAAAGTATGCCGTCATTGCCACGACAAGTGGATCCTTCTATAAAATTTCCCATTGGAATTCCGCTACGATAATCGTAGTTTTCAAATAACTGTGTAGCCTTGTTCCAATAAGCGATATTGTTGTTTGTACTAAGCCAAATATTTCCTTGCTCATCCTCTTGAATGGAACGAACGAAATCATCTTCCAATCCTTGTTCATGGTTGTATATCTCAAACTTATGGGGATGTGCAGTATCTTTGATATAAGCTAAACCATTACGGGTTGCCACCCAAATTCCTCCTTTGCTATCCATAAAAAGTCCGTTGATGGCGCTGGAACCAAAACCAGAACTTTTATTCAAACGCATGATTGCCTGATATTTTTTGTCAAAAACGATAATGCCACCACCGTAAGTTCCTATCCATATTTTTCCTTGTCTATCTCGCAAAATGCCATAAACAGATTTATCGGTAAGTTGTTGATTGATATCATTTCTTTTATGCAACATGTTATCATCATAATGATATACACCATATTCTGTTCCTATCCATATACTTTCGTCCAAATCCTGATAGAAGCTAATAATGTCTATATTCTTCATGTCTAATGGAATTCTTTCAATGTGTTTACTTTGGGTATTAAATTTCAGCAGGCCGTCATCATAGATACCTAAAAGTAAAATATTTTGTCCATTACCTATTATAGAAAATATCTGTCCATAAGGACGGGATAAATAAGAGGAAATATCAAAAGTCTTAATCAGTTTATTCTTTTGGAACAAAGCTAACTCATTCTCTCCCCCCAACCATAATTGTTCTTGAGAATCTTTGTACATTCCCCATACAGATTTATGTTTCAAGTGTTCTCCTTTGTCATTCAGATATGGAAGGACATTAAACATATTAGGTGTATGACTTATAAAATTGATTCCGCTACTGTAATTTCCTATCCAGATATTACCAAATGAATCTTGTAGCAGACTACGTATGTTGTTTGAAGATACTCCATGTGTACTGTTATCAGCCGTAATGTTATAAAACGATACATTGGAGGCATCTATGAGTGTTATACTATGCAAGTCTAATATACTTATTCCTCCTATGTCAGTAGCTATCCATAACATTTGATTATCCATCTCCTTGATGTCATAAATGTGATCAGCCACCAGTGAATATGGATTTTCCTGTTGATGACGAAATACCGTGAACTTATTAGTTTTTGCATTGAACAACCCCAACCCTTGATTGGTTCCTACCCATATATTCCCCATATAATCTTTGTGAATGGTATATACACTATTACCGGGAAGACTCGTTGAATCATTGGGGTCATTAAAGAAATGGCGTACACTCTTGTTTTTCAAATTTACAATGGTCATTCCATTCTGTGCATGGCCTATATAAAGCAAACCATTTCCGTCATCAAAAGTACACCAATGGGAATTGGATTCTAATTTTATTCCTTTATCGGAAAGAGAGCTAAAAGTTTGGTGATAGGTATCATAATATAGGATGTCGGAGTGATGTGGGGTAACCCACAGCCCACTGTCTGCTGCAAGAGAGAGGTGCACCACGTTTTCAAATGTAAGTTCGTGCTGCGAATGGCATTGACTGATTTGACCAGTAGAATAATCAAAAAAATCCAGTCCTTCAAATTGTCCACCAATCCATATTCGGTCACAATTTTTATCATACAATAGTGTATTCAGTGCATTTCCGCTCAATGAGGAATCATATGTTGTATAAGTCGTAAAACCTGAACCATCAAAGCGGTTCAGCCCTGACTCGGTTGCGACCCAAATAAAGCCTTGCTTATCTTGTATAATATCCTTGACATAATTATTGGATAGTCCTTTTCCTATGCTTAAGTGTTCTATGGTATAGGGACACGCTTCCACTGCTGTATGCCAAAAGCAGAATAAAAGCAAAAGGAAGATGTATTTTTTCATAATAATAAATAACTTGATTAAACTGTGTAAATATACGTATTTTCCATGTATGTTCCTCTTGTTAGGGACAATTTGACCGATTTGCCCTGTTTTTTTGACTGATTTATTCCCCCTTTCAAATATATGTGAATCATATTGGTTGTTTTCCCCCACTTTTATCCCGATTTTTCATCTTTAACCGATAGAATGAAAACTATCTTTACAGACAGAATTTAGATTAATCATAAAAACATAAGAAAATGAATAGGACAACATTAGTTTTGTTATTAAATGTGTTCTTTTTTGCCTTTTATTCATGCGATACGGGCAAAAAAGAAGTAAAGAGTACAACTGATTTTACTTCCGACTGGCGTTTTTGGTTAGGAGACGTAAAAGATGCGGAAACAGTGGAATTTGATGATTCCTCATGGAGAGTATTGAATTTACCTCATGATTGGTCTATTGAAGGGGATTTTGATGCAGCTCATCCTTCCGGTGCAGGTGGTGGAGCCTTACCAGGAGGAATAGGCTGGTATCGTAAAAGCTTTTTAATGTCTCGTGATATGAAAGGAAAGAAGGTATTCATTGATTTTGATGGAGTGTATATGAATTCGGAAGTATATCTGAATGGCGTGTTATTGGGTAAGCGTCCTAATGGTTACATTTCATTCCGTTATGACTTGACTCCTTATTTAAAACAAAATGGTACAAATATACTGGCTGTAAAGGTGGATAATAATGAGCAACCTAACTCACGCTGGTACTCAGGAAGTGGTATTTATCGTGATGTCCGGTTGCAGGTACTCAATCCCGTACATGTGGACCTGTGGGGAACATACATAACTACACCCGAAGTCTCCACTTCGCGTGCACTGATGGATGTGCAAACCACCATAAAGAATGATTGGGAAAAGAATGTTGAAGTAGAGGTGACTTCAATTGTACACGACAGAGATGGTAAAGAAATTTGCAAGGAAGTGGAAAACATTCAGGTACAGCTCAGTGATACAGCTATTTGCACACAACGATTGACCTTGGACAGACCCCATATATGGAGTTTGGACAAACCTTATCTTTATCAAGTAAAAACGGAATTACGTGTAAATGGTAATTTAACGGACACTTACTATACAACGACAGGAATACGTACATTCCGTTTTGATGCCCATAAAGGGTTCTTTCTTAATGATCAACCTATAAAAATCAACGGAGTATGTATGCATCATGATTTGGGCTGTTTAGGATCGGTAGCCAACACGCGTGCCATTGAGCGTCAGCTGGAAATATTGAAAGAAATGGGCTGTAATGGCATCCGGTGTTCACACAATCCGCCTGCTCCTGAACTGTTAGACCTTTGTGATCGTATGGGATTCATCGTAATGGATGAAACATTTGATATGTGGTATAAATCGAAGACTAAATATGACTATTCTCGTTATTTCAATGAGTGGCATGAACGGGATTTGGATGATTTGATACTGCGCGACCGCAACCACCCTTCTATCTTTATGTGGAGTATAGGAAACGAAGTGTTAGAACAGTGGACACATGCCGATAGAGATACACTCTCTGTCGAACAAGCAAATTTTATATTGAATTTCGGGTTTGGAAAGGAACAATTGGCAAAAGAAGGAGAAAGTATGAGTGTCAACTCCTTGCTTTGTAAAAAACTAGCAGACAGAACACGATTATTGGATGCAACACGTCCTGTTATAGCTGCTTGTCACGAGCCCAGCCCTAATAATCATTTGTTCCGTTCAAACTCTTTAGATATAATCGGGTACAACTATCATCATCAGAATTATGCAGATGTGCCAATGAATTTCCCCGGCAAGCCTTTCCTTGCCACAGAGACTGTCTCCGGTCTGATGACACGTGGCTATTATCGTATGCCGAGTGATCAAAAATATATTTGGCCCCTGAAAGGTGGTAATGTCAGCAAAAAAGAAAGGGAAGCTTATGAAAATGCTAATTATCTCTGTTCGTCTTATGATAATTGTCACGTTCCTTGGGGTACGTACCATGAGAATTCTTTGCGTATGATGCAAATGAACGATTTTATCAGTGGTCAATATATTTGGACCGGCTTCGATTATTTGGGTGAACCTACTCCATTTGGCTTTCCTGCTCGTAGTTCTTATTTTGGCATTATTGATTTGGCTGGCTTTCCCAAGGACGTATATTATATGTATCAGTCTGAGTGGACGGACAAAACCGTACTTCATCTCTTCCCACACTGGAACTGGGCAGAGGGACAAGAAATAGACATGTGGGCATATTATAACCAAGCTGACGAGGTGGAACTATTCGTCAACGGTAAATCGCAAGGAGTGAAACGCAAAGCCGATGGTGAGTATCATGTGGCTTGGCGAGTGAAATATGAACCGGGGAAGGTAAAAATTGTTTCGCGTAAAGCGGGTAAAACGGTTATGGAGAAAGAAGTCCGCACTGCGGGTGAACCTACACGGATACGCCTCATTCCTGATCGTACACAACTTTGTGCCGATGGAAAGGACTTGAGTTTTATCACTGTGGAAGTATTGGATAAAGAAGGCAATTTATGTCCTAATGCTGACAATTTGGTACAATTTGACGTAGAAGGTAACTGTTTCATTGCTGGAGTTGACAATGGAAGCCCTTTTTCCATGGAACGTTTCAAGGACAACAAGCGTAAAGCTTTTTATGGTAAGTGCTTAGTAGTGTTGCAAAATGACGGAAAAGTCGGAACCTGCACACTAAAAGCCATGTCTGAAGGGTTAGAAAGCGCAACTATAACAATTAATTTCCAATAACTAAATGTTACAAAAACAATGAAACGAATCTTTAGAATTATAATCCTGCCAACAATATTGTTGGCAGGATTAAACGTGGAAGCCTTTTCCCAAAATCCAATAACTCAGGAAGGAACATTTCTTTCTGACCCGTTAGCACGTCAGTGGACAGACGGTAGAATTTATGTATATGGTTCACGCGATGAAGCTGCCGGGAAATGGTGTTGTCATGAGAATGATGTTCTTTCTTCTTCGGACATGAAGAAATGGACGTTACATAAAAATATCCTTGCTTCCAAAGGAGAACGGGATGAAATAACCGGTACGGATGCATTATTGTTTGCCCCGGACTGTATTTACAAAGATTCCATTTATTATCTTTTCTTTTGTACTCCTGACAAAGCGTATGCAGAAGGTATTGCCACCTCCGCTTCGCCAATAGGCCCCTTTAAAGAGGGTTATAAACTGGAAGGGTGCAATCAGATAGACCCCTCTGTTTTTATTGACGATGACGGACAAATCTATTATTATTGGGGGCAAGCTTCACTGAAAGTAGCCAAGATGCGTGCCGATATGAAAGGTATTGATTTATCGACCATGCGTGATGGAATCATCAATAATCGTGACCATTATTTCCATGAAGGTGTACAAGCCTTCAAGCGAAATGGGATTTATTACTTGACTTATGCTGATGAAAGCCGTAGGGGGCGGCGTCCTACTTGTATAGGCTATTCCACATCCACTTCTCCTATGGGACCGTTTACTTATCGGGGAGTTATCATAGACAACTATGGATGTGATCCGTTATCATGGAACAATCATGGTTCCGTTACTCAAATAGGTAGTGAATGGTTCATTTTTTATCATCGTTCCACTAACGGTGAAAAGGTTTTTCGTAAGACATGTATCGAACCGATTGAATTTGATGAGAACGGTTTAATCAAAGAAGTGGAAATGACTTCACAGGGTATTGCCTCTCCGCTGAATCCATATCAAGAGATTGAGGCTCGTTTGGCTTGTTTTCTTAGTGGTAATATAAGGATCAAAACTTTCGAGGACGGGCAAGAACGTCTAGCCGGAATTAAAAATGGGGATACGGCTTTCTGGAAATATTTCCATTTTACATATCCCGCCCGCTACATAAATCTGTATGTCAAGCCCAAACTTGGAGGTACTATCAAAATATATGCTGATAATTTAGAATCATCACCACTTTGCGAAGTTACCGTGAAACCAGGTAAAGAAAAAGAATTGGTGAAAATGCAAGTTCCTTTGACGCAAACTCCTTCCTTTGGCAAACATGCAGTTTGTTTTAGCTTCTTGGGCGAAGATGACAAGGAACTATTTGAAGTAGAAAGCTTTTATTTTGAGTAGATACCAGTAATATTATAAATCTTATGAATCAATCTGTATTATCTATCATCAGTTCGCTGATAGTTATAATATTTTTAGTCCCTGTGCGGGCACAAAATCCATTATTCACTGACCGATATACCGCAGATCCAGCTGCTCTTGTGGTAAATGATACACTTTGGCTATATACAGGGCATGATGCGGCAGCGGATCAAAAAGGATTTCACATGAAAGATTGGTGTGTATTCTCTAGTACCGATATGGTGAATTGGACAACATATCCCACTCCATTAAAAATTAGTGATTTTACTTGGGACAAGACAGGATATGCCTACGCTTCGCATATTGTACATCGCAATGGGAAATATTATTTTTATGCCAGCACCAATGGTTCCGGCATTGGCGTGGCAGTTTCTGATCGTCCGGAAGGACCCTTCAAGGATGCCTTAGGAAAACCTTTGTTGACTAATGACGATTGTGCGGGAGCTTCTCATTTTTGGGTATGTATAGATCCGGCGGTTTTCATAGATGATGACGGGCAGGCTTACCTGTTTTGGGGGAACAAGATTTGCTATTATACCAAACTTAAAGAGAACATGACTGAAATAGATGGAGATATCAAACAGATAGACTTTACAAACTTTCAATTTACTGAAGCACCATGGGTGCACAAGCATAACGGATGGTATTACTTGACTTATGCTACAGATTTCCCAGAAAAGATAGCCTATGCTATGGCTAAAAATATAGAAGGTCCTTATGAATACAAGGGTATATTGTCAGAACAAGCAAAGAATAGTGATACGATACATCCTGCTATTGTAGAATTTAAAGGACATTGGTATTTTTTCTATCATAATGGTATTCTTCCTGGAGGTGGCAGTTACAGCCGTTCTGTCTGTGTCAGGAAGTTAGAATACGATAAAGGCAATAGGATGAGGCTCAGTGGTACCAGATAAAACATAGTCTGATAAATCAATATGCAAGACAAATCGTTCATGAACGATTTGTCTTTGTTTTATGGGCTATTTTACACGTATTTACAAATCTTATCTTTTTAAATTTGCCTGTCGAAAGTTGGAAAAACGACAATAATAAATTTATTAACTTTATTCTAAAAAAAGGAAAAACAATGAAATCAGATTCATTTAAAAACAAACAAAAGGCTCTTGCTGCTTTATTGATTTGCTTTGGTTTTCTTACTGGACATCCCTCCATGGTGTTGGCAGAAAGCAATGCGACTATAGTACAAGTTGCCCAACAGAAAAAAGCTACATCTGGAACTGTAAAAGATGTAATGGGCGAACCCATTATTGGGGCTAGTATTTTGGAGAAAGGTACTACAAATGGTACAATCTCTGACTTTGATGGTAATTTTATTCTGAATGTCCAGCCTGGGACTGTATTGGTTATATCTTATATTGGATATGTAAATCAAGAAGTAAAAGTCGGCAATACACCTCTTAATATAATCTTGAAAGAAGATGCAGAAATGCTTGACGAGGTGGTAGTCGTTGGTTTCGGTACTCAGAAAAAAGTAAATTTGACAGGTTCTGTAGGTATTGCAACTGCAAAAGAATTAGAATCACGCCCTGTGGCTAGTGCAACAATGGCATTACAAGGATTAGTTCCTGGATTACAAATTTCAACCAGTACGGGAGAGGTTGACAAAACGGCAAGTATAAACATTCGTGGCAATGGAACTATTGGCGATGGTTCAAGCGGTAGCCCACTTATTTTGATTGATGGTATGGAAGGGGATTTGAATACGATTAATCCGCAAGATATTGAAAATATTTCTGTATTAAAAGATGCGGCTGCATCTTCTATATACGGTTCTCGTGCTCCTTTTGGAGTAATTCTTGTAACGACTAAAAGTGGGAAGCAAGGTAAAGTGTCTGTAAACTATAACAATAGTTTTCGTATAGCAAGTCCGATGAATCTGCCTGACATGATGGACTCTTATACTTTTGCTAATTTTTTCAATAGTGCAGCGATTAATAAAGGGGACGGTCCTGTATTTGATGATACCCAAATGCAAAAAATGCTTGATTATCAGTCAGGAAAATTGGCTCACAACTTAGATACGAAACCAAATAATCCTAATTTGTGGGAGGATACATGGACAAAAGGATATGCTAATACTGATTGGTACGATGAAACTTATAAAAGTAGTGTTTTCTCACAAGAACATAACGTAAGTGTAACGGGAGGTGCTGAGAAAATAACCTACTATGCTTCATTCAATTATTTGGATCAAGGCGGTCTGTTAAAATTAGGGGAAGATGGATTACAGCGCTATAATGCTGCCGGAAAGATAAATGCAACTATTACTAATTGGCTGAAATTTAGATACAATACGCGTTTTACTCGTAGTGACAAGAAGCGCCCTACTTATTTAGGCGATGGAAGGTTCTATGATTATCTAGGACGTCAATCTTGGCCTAATCTTCCTTTGTATGATCCTAATGGCGAGCTAATGTCCAATTACCCTTCTATTTTATTGGAAAAGGGAGGAAAAAGGAATGTCAGAGCCGATCAACACTATCATCAAGCAGCACTTGTTTTGGAGCCTATCAAGAACTGGATTACTAATGTGGAATTGAACTACAGTATTTACGATGAGTCCGTAAAGGAAACAACCTTACCTTATAATGGATATAATGCAGACGGTACAATTATAGACAAAAAAGAAGATACCAAATTGATGCAGTCTTATAAGAAAGAGAATTATTTGAATTTAAATATTTATAGTTCTTACTCTCATACTTTTGCAGATACACACAATTTCCAAGTAATGCTGGGATTTCAGGCTGAGGAAATGAAACAGGATTATTCTTCGACCACAAGATATGGTCTGATGAACGAAGATATGCCGGAATTTGATTTGACAACTGGATTGAACGGCAAAGGGGAACCGAAAGATCCTTCCATTAGTGGCTATCATAACGAATGGGCAACCGCCGGTTTCTTCGGGCGTTTGAATTATGACTATAAAGGGCGTTATCTAGCTGAAGTTAATATGCGCTATGATGGAACATCCCGTTTTCGTCGTGGTAATCGTTGGCAATTGTCTCCTTCGTTCTCTTTAGGCTGGAATGTGGCTCAAGAAAATTTTTGGGAAAAGCTGTCAAATGTAGTCAACACGTTTAAATTCCGTTTCTCATATGGTGAATTGTCTAATCAGAACACGAATAGTTGGTATCCTACTTATCGGGTCATGAATTTAAAACCGAATGATGGCGGTTGGTTGCAAGATGGAAGAAAACCAAGTACGGCCGAAGTCGGTGACTTGATAAGTACTGCATTAACTTGGGAAAGTGTGCGTTCATGGAATGCGGGTGTAGACTTTGGCTTGTTGAATAATCGTTTGACTGGCTCAGTAGACGTGTACACTCGTTTTACAAAAAACATGGTTGGTCCGGCTCCTGAATTACCGGCTACACTAGGAGTAAAGGTTCCGAAAACCAACAACTGTGATTTGAGAACAAAAGGTTGGGAAATCTCTTTATCTTGGAAAGACCGATTGAACAATGGATTGGGATATGGTGTCACTGCTACAGTATCTGATGCCAAGACTATTATAGATAGTTATCCGGGAAATACCACAAATTCGATTTGGAACTATTTGAATGGACATGAAAATAATGAAATATGGGGGTTCGAAACGGTTGGTATAGCCAAGACAGATGAAGAAATGCAGGCACATTTAGATAAAGTTGGCGGTCAGAATTCATTGGGTTCTAAATGGGCAGCCGGTGATATCATGTATGCTGACTTAGATGGCAAGCCTGGAATAACCAAAGGGGCTGAAACATTGGAAGATCATGGAGATTTGAAAGTGATTGGTAATAAGAATCCTCATTACTTTTTTAGTATAGATTTGAGTGCAGACTGGAAAGGCTTTGATTTCCGATGTTTCTTCCAAGGGGTAATGAAACGAGATTTTTGGGGAGACAAAAACTATAATGGTATGCTTTTTGGAGTACAAGGCAACCAGTCAATGTGGTTTTCCCGTGCTTTTGTTGAACATGGAGATTATTTCCGTGCTGAACCTATCGGTATAGAAGGACATGAGATACCTGCTAATCTTGATGCTTATTATCCTCGACCTATATTCTCTGAGGGGGGTAAAAACCAACAAACTCAGACCCGTTATTTGCAGGATGCTTCTTATATACGTCTGAAGAATTTACAAATTGGCTATACATTGCCCGTTGCATGGACTCAGAAAGTAGGTCTTAACAAATGCCGCCTATTTGTTTCGGGCGAGAACCTTTGGACCGGAACCTCATTGTCTTCACTTTTTGATCCTGAAACAATAAGTGGTGGTAATGGTGGTAATGCTTATCCGTTATCTAGAACATGGTCATTTGGCTTAAGTTTAACTCTTTAAATCTTATCAAATAATGAAAACGAATAAATTATACATAGCTTTATTATTTTTAGCTTTATGTGGAACATTTACTTCATGTGAAGACTTTTTGGACCGTGAGCCGGAATCTTCTATAGCACCGGAATTTTATTTTACTGATGCAACTCATTTACAGGCATATGCAGATAAATATTATTCAAGCATATTACCTTCGCATGACAGTTTTTATGGTATTTTTGATAATGATAAAGGTACTGATAACCAGATAGGTACTTCTGCTTCCAGCTGTTATACAAAAGACCAATGGTTAGTTCCCAATAGTGATGATAATTGGAAATTTGAAACAATTTATCGACTCAACTATTTCTTTGCCAATGTGCTTCCTAAATTTGGTGATGCAAGTGGCAACGACTTAAGTGGTGCAAACAATATAATTACAGGAGACCTGTCATCCATTAAACATTATATAGGAGAGATGTATTTCCTGCGCGCATGTGAATATTTTAATCGTTATCGGATGTTCGGTGATTTTCCGATTATAACTGAGCCTTTAACCGATGATGCTGTTTTGTTGACAGAAGCTAGTAAGCGTCAACCGCGTACAGAAGTGGCTCGTTTCATTCTTTCTGATTTGGACAAGGCTATTGGACTTCTTGGGGCAACTACCATGAATAAAACTCGTATTGGCAGGGATGCGGCATTATTATTAAAATCACGGGTAGCTTTGTTCGAAGGTACTTGGTTAAAATATTTTAAGGGTTCTGCTTTTGTCCCTAATGGCGAAGGATGGCCGGGAAAAAATAAAGATTATAATTCCGATTATCAGTTTCAAAGTGGCAGTATTGACAATGAAATAAATTTCTTCTTGGATGAGGCCATGAAAGCGTCAAAAGAAGTGGCGGATAAATACAAGGGACAACTGACAGTCAATACAGGAAAGTTGCAGCAGTCCGAGACGGATGAAGCCAATCCTTATTATAATATGTTTGCATCAACAGATCTTTCTGGGATGAATGAGGTATTGTTATGGCGTCAGTATGCACAAGGGCTAAGTACAAACAATGTGGGTGTTGCTGCCAACTGGGGCAATTATTTGGCCGGTTTAACCAGCGCTTATGTTAACAATTTCTTAATGGAAGACGGTACTCCTATATATAAACATGGCACTTGTGCTGACGGGGATGGTTACTATAAAGGAGATAAGACAATAACAGATGTGCGTACAAACCGTGATTCCCGTCTTTTTCTTTTCTTAAAAGATAAAGGACAAGTTAATATCATCTATCCAGATATGCCAGGCATTGATGTACAATATACAGAGCCAGCTCCAAACATTTTAAATACCAGCGATAGCCAACGTGGTTATGCTACCGGGTACTCATTGCGTAAAGGAGGAACTTTCAGACAAAGCGAATGTAATCTAGATCATGGATATATGGCAGCAATTTCCTATCGTGCAGTTGAAGCTTTATTGAATTATATGGAAGCATCTTATGAACGTACAGGAACTTTGGATGCAAGTGCTACCGAATATTGGAAATTAGTTCGTCAGCGTGCCCATATCAGTGATGACCTTCAAAAGACATTCGATGCTACAGATATGTCAGAAGAAGCTAAAAATGATTGGGGAGCTTATTCAGGTGGTAAAATATTGACAGACAAGATTCTTTATAACATTCGTCGTGAACGTCGTTGCGAATTTTTGGCAGAAGGATTGCGTTATATGGATCTGTGTCGTTGGCGCGCCATGGATCAGTTGATGACAACTCCATTTATTCCTGAAGGAATTCACTTTTGGAATACTCCGATGCAACAATGGTATGATGCAGCTAAAGTCGTGTCTGATGGTACAAGTGCGGCCAATATGTCTCCACAGGCAAATAGCGAGTATTATCGTCCTTATCAAAAACAGACGAATCAAATCTGTTACAACGGTTTAACTTGGAATATGGCTCATTACCTTAATCCAATTATGATTAAACAATTCCTGCTGACTGCCCCTGACGGACAAAATAAAGAACAGTCACCTATTTATCAGAATCCATACTGGCCGTTGGAAGCAGGCATACCAGCAGAACGATAATATAATTTGTTAGAGATTAATATATATAAGTTTTCAATAGGGATTAGTAAAAAAGAAATAAGACCGTTTATTATCAAAACTAAGAACGGTCTTATTTCTATTAAACGGTATATAAAAATAAAAACCATGAATAGACATTTTCTAAGAAAAACAGGAGTCTTTCTGCTCCTTTCATTTATTTCAGCTGCTTTGTTTGCTGAAGAAACGGATTTTAAATTAGATATAAACCTACATACCGGAGGTGTTAGTGAACTAAATATTAAGAATGATATCCATAACATGAACTGGCTGGTAAGAACTGATGGGATCCAATACCCATGGGTCAAAGAGCATTTAGCATGGGGATTGGGATATTTCACAATAACCAAAGGGCATGAAACTGTCAAGAAAGAATGGAACACTCCCATAGAGATAAGTGCGGATGGCATGAATGCAACCTATCGGGAAGGTGATATCCGTATTCAGGTAAATCGTGTATTTAAAAACAATGATTTGATAGAAGAATATACCTTTGTAAATGAAGGTAAAGAGGAAGTATCTCTCCATGATATCGGTATCTACACTCCGTTCAATGACAATTATCCCGGGGCGAAAGAATGCATTGACGCTCGTGCCAATGTTCAGATATGGGAGGGCGAAAATGCAGCATACGTAAATGCACTTCGTATGGGAGGTGCTGCTCCTCATTTGGGACTGGTATTAACAAAAGGAGCCGTGAAAAGTTATGAAATCTGGGAACGAGGACGTAAAAAGGCAAATTCACATTATCGAGGTATTTTCGCTTTGAATTTGCCTGATACTTTTCTTAAACCGAATGAAAGCTACTCGGTAGCATGGACACTATTCGCTCATGAAGGAAATGAGGACTTTAAACGGAAATTATTGGAACGAGGTGGTGTATTGGTTTCCTGCGACAAATATGTATATCAAAAGGGAGAAACAGCACGTATGGAGGTAAAGAGCGATTTTCCCTTGAAAAATTGTAAGGCTCAGATGAATGGATCTCCCGTCCCCGTCCGGAAGGATAATGGAAAATATGTAGTGGAAACAACATTGATGCACCCTGGTGAAGTACGTCTGGATTTCTTTTATAATGGAAGCAAACGAACACACGCCGACTTGTTGGTAGTTGATAATGAAATGGAATTATTAAGGAAACGTGTAGATTTTATCCGCACACATCAGCAGATGAATAATGCCGCAGATCCCCGTTATGGAGCTTATATGGTATATGACAATGAAGGGGATAGTATTTACCTAAATGATACCCCTAACTGTAATCCGGTGGATCGTGACGAAGGTGCAGAGCGCGTAGGAATGGGAGTATTGTTGGCCAAGCAATATAGGTTGACAAAAGATGAAACCTTGAAAGTTTCATTGTTGAAATATGCTAAATTTTTACGTGAAAGATTGCAAACAAAAGACTACGTGACTTATTCCAGCGTGGACCAGACAAACCGCAATCGTGGATATAACTACATGTGGGTTGCTGATTTTTATTTCCAGATGTATCAGGCAACAGGCGACAAGCAGTTTGCCGTGCATGGCTATGAAACGTTACAGTCCATGTTTCGTCAATTCGGATATGGATTTTATGCCATCGGTATTCCTGTAAAGATTGGTTTGGAGTCTTTGGAACAAGCTGGTATGAAGAAAGAGTATAAAAAACTTTTGAAAGATTTCGAAAAGACAGGTGAAGTGTTTATTCAGAACGGACTGGATTATCCTAAATTTGAAGTAAACTATGAACAAAGTATTGTGGCACCGGCTGTTCAGTTTTTGGCACAGCTTTATCTGGTGACGAAAGAACAGAAATATTTGGATGAGATAAAACGCCAAATGCCTGTGGTAGAAGCATTCAATGGCTTTCAACCCAGTTACCATTTGAATGAAGTGGCTATCCGCCATTGGGATGGGCACTGGTTTGGCAAGCGAGAAATGTTCGGTGACACTTTTCCACATTATTGGAGTACTATTACGGGAGCCGTATACTACTATTATGCGCTTTGCACCGGAGATACATCCTATCAGAAACGTGCCGAAAATGTAGTCCGTAACAATCTTTGTCTATTCTTTGAGGATGGAAAAGCATCTTGTGCTTATATGTATCCTTATAAGATAGATGGTGTGAAAGCTCAGTTTTATGATCCCTATGCTAATGATCAGGATTGGGCATTGGTATATTATATTTTAGTAAATAAAGGAATTTAAGAAACAGGATGAAGCATTTATTATTTTTACTGTTCTTTTTATTGGAGATAGGAACAGTTGTAGCACAAAATAAAGGGGTAGTCAACGGCATTCCATGGTTTGATGACAAAGGAAACATCGTCAATGCACATGGTGCTTGCATTGTGGAGGAAAATGGAAAGTACTATCTGTTCGGTGAGTGGAAGTCGGACAAGAGCAATGCTTTCCCAGGTTTTTCGTGTTATTCTTCAGATGACCTTGTGAACTGGAAATTTGAAAATGTGGTTCTTCGGGTGCAACCGGAAGGCATCCTCGGTCCTAACCGTGTAGGAGAACGTGTGAAGGTAATGAAGTGTCCAGAAACGGGTGAGTACATCATGCTGATGCACGCCGATGATATGGGATATAAAGACCCTTATATCGGCTTGGCTACCTGCAAGACTATTGCGGGTGATTATCAGCTGCAAGGACCGTTACTCTACAAGGGAAAACCGGTGAAGCGCTGGGATATGGGAACTTTTCAGGATACCGATGGAAAAGGATATTTATTGATACATCACGGTCCTATTTATCGGTTGAGCAGTGATTATCGGTCTGTGGAAGCGGAAGTTGCCTATGTGAAAAATTCAGGAGAATCACCTGCCATGTTCAAGAAAAACGGTATGTACTATCTGCTTTATTCCAATCTGACCAGTTGGGCAAAGAACGATAACTTTTATTTTACCGCTCCCAAAATAGAAGGTCCATGGACGAAACAAGGGTTGTTTTGTCCGGAGGGTAAGCTGACATACAATTCACAAAGTACATTTGTATTCCCTTTAAAGCGAGGAAACGATACGATACCGATGTTTATGGGAGACCGTTGGTCATATCCACATCAAGCTTCAGCCGCCACGTATGTATGGATGCCTTTGCAGGTGAATGGAGCCAAGATTTCTATCCCTGAATATTGGCAAGCTTGGGATATAGAAACATTAGCTCCTGTGGATGTTTTGAAAGGAAGCCGACTGGCAGAAAAAGAACAAATTAAAGTGGGCAAGGGCTGGAATACAGTCAATGAAAGTTGGAAATCAAACAAGAAAGGCAGTAAATTGTCGTTTACATTTCAGGGAACACAAAGTGTCATTATTGGAGAGGCTGATGCGCACAGTGGATATGCCAAGGTAAGTGTGTTGAACGAAAGGAATAAGGTGGTATATACATCCTTGGTTGATTTTTATAGCCAATACCCGGAAAAGGCAATACGTATCATAACTCCCAAAATGCCGACTGGTTCTTATACCTTATCTGTGGAAGTTACAGGTATACAACCGACTTGGAGTGATAAGACTTTACGTATCTATGGAAGCGATAACACTTTCGTGACCATTGATGAAATACGCTATTTTTAAATTCAATCACTGGAGGACTGTTTGATGAAAAAAACATTTTTAAGCTTGTTGGTAGGATGTATGTTCGTGCAAACTTCGTGGGCGCAATTTCGTCTTCAAGCCGGAAAGCCCATATCTGTGACTTGTGATACCAATGACACCCCGGTGGTGCAAACTGCCTTGAATCTATTCAAACGCGATTACGAAGCAGTTTTCTCGGCCGCTGTACAAGAAAGTCCGTCCAAAGGAACTGTTGTCGTGGCATCTTTGCAAAACCAAATTTTGTCAGATACGGATATTTCGGCTTTGGAGGGTAAAAAACAGGCATTCTTGATGAAAGTGTTGTCGAACGGTAACTTACTAATAGTCGGCAGTGACGGACACGGAATGGCTTATGGACTTATGGAGCTCTCTCGTATGATAGGAGTGTCACCGTGGGAATGGTGGGCAGATGCCACTCCAAAGAAGCGGGCTTTTTTTGAACTTCCTGCGGGATATTCAGATATACAATCCCCCTCTGTGGAATATCGTGGTATCTTCATCAATGATGAAGACTGGGGATTGATGCAATGGAGTAGTTTGACATACGAACCATGGTATAAACCGGGGCGTATCGGACCTAAAACCAATGAACGCATTTTTGAATTAATGCTCCGTTTGAGAGCCAATTATTATTGGCCTGCCATGCACGAATGCACTCAACCCTTTTTCCTTACCCCGGGAAATCGTGAAGCGGCAGAAAAATATGGTATCTATATCGGTGGCTCCCACTGTGAACCGATGGCATCAAGTACGGCTGTTGAATGGGGGAAAAGAGGTAAGGGTGACTATGACTATGTGAACAACAGTAATGAAGTACTCCGCTTTTGGGAAAATCGTGTCAAAGAGGTAGCAAACCAAGAAATACTTTATACGGTAGGTATGCGTGGCGTGCATGACGGGCAGATGAATGGTACAAAAACTGTTGAGGAACAAAAGAATGTGTTGAAGCATGTATTGAACGACCAACGTGGTTTATTGCAGAAGTATGTCAACAAGGATATAACTGCCGTTCCGCAAGTGTTTATTCCCTACAAAGAGGTTCTGAACGTGTATAACGCAGGCTTGCAAGTACCAGAAGACATCTGTTTGATGTGGTGTGACGACAATTATGGATACATCCGTCATTTCCCAACGGAGGAAGAGAGTGCCCGTAAAGGGGGAAACGGTATTTATTATCACGTTTCTTATTGGGGGCGGCCACATGATTATCTGTGGCTTGGAACATTTAGTCCTGCATTGCTTCACCAACAAATGAAATTGGCTTACGACCGCGGTATCCAAAAGATGTGGATCTTGAATGTAGGTGATATTAAACCTGCAGAATATCAGACTGAGTTATTTATGGATATGGCTTGGAATATGGAAAAAGTGGCTCAAGAAGGCGTTGATGCTCATCTGGAAAATTTTCTAAAGCGAGAATTTGGAGAAAAGGAAGGAAGAATGTTATTGCCGGTTATGAAAGAGCATTATCGGTTGGCATATATCCGTAAACCTGAATTTATGGGTAATACGCGTGAAGAAGAATATCATACTAATGCTTATAGGATAGTGAAAGACCTTCCATGGAGCCGTCAGTACATAAACCAACGTTTGGCTGATTACCAACGCGTCTCGGATGAGGCGGAGGCTCTTTTCCGGCAAATTCCCGATGATCGTAAGGATACCTATTTTCAATTAGTGAAATATCCGGTACAATCATCTGCTGAAATGAACAAGAAGATGCTCTATGCACAATTTGCCCGGCATGGGGAGATGAGTTGGCAAAAAAGTGATATGGCCTATGACAGCATTGTTTCATTGACTCGCATCTATAATACGGGTATTCATAATCATGGAAAATGGCATCGCATGATGGATCATCAGCCGCGTAGATTGCCTGTATTCGAACCGGTAGATAGGTCATCGGTGCAGGAACCTATATTAGAGGAACGTGCGCCCTTGTATAAGTGGAATGCCATGGAATGTTCGGAAGGTTCTCCTGTTTCTTGTGAGGGATTGGGCTATGAGGAAAAGGCTGCATCGATTGAAAAGGATACCAAGTTAGCTTTCAACTTTCAGGATTGTGCAACCGATTCGGTTGAATTGGAGATAGCCCTGCTGCCTAATCATCCGTTGACAGACGGAGGGACTTTACGGGTGGCTATATCTTTAGATGGAAACGAACCTCAAATAGTGGAGTATCAGACACAAGGCCGAAGCGAGGAATGGAAAGAAAATGTTTTGAGAAATCAGGCAATCAGAAAAGTTCTCTTGCCTGTGAAAAAGAAAAAACAACATCGATTGGTGGTTAAAGCACTTGATGAGGGGATTGTCTTGGATCAGATAAAGTTGTATTCTTATAAATAATATAGGATGGAAAAGACATGGAGATGGTTTGGCAAGCAAGATAAAATAACACTTGCTATGTTACGGCAGATAGGTGTCGAAGGCATAGTTACAGCTTTGCATGACATACCCAACGGAAAAGTATGGCCTTTGGATACCATCAAGGATTTGCAAGGCTATATTGAGTCCTTTGGTTTGCGATGGTCCGTAGTAGAGAGCCTGCCGGTATCTGAGGCAATAAAGTATGCCGGTCCTGAATGCGACCAATTAATTGAAAACTATAAAGAGAGTCTTGCAAATTTGGGTAAAGCGGGAGTTAAGACCGTATGTTATAATTTCATGCCTGTGATTGATTGGATTCGTACAGATTTGCGGCATTTGTGTAATGACGGGACTTCTTCTCTATATTTTGACAGAATCCGTTTTGCTTATTTTGATTTGAAGCTGTTACAACGTGAGAATGCGGAAGCTGATTATTCAGATAAAGAACTGGAATTAGTTGCCGAATTGGATAAGACTATTACGGAAGCCGAAAAAGATGAGCTAATTGATACCATTATCGTAAAGACGCAAGGTTTTGTCAATGGAAACATTAAAGAGGGTGACAAGAATCCTATATATATTTTCAAAAAGCTATTGTCCCTATATAAAGGAATTAATCGTGATATGCTTCGTGAGAATATGAGATATTTTCTTGCTGCTATTATGCCGGTGTGTGATGAATATGGCATAAATATGTGTGTACATCCTGACGATCCACCTTTTCAAGTATTGGGTTTGCCTCGGATTGTTACGGACGAATCAGATATCGCCTGGTTTTTAAAGGCGGTGAGCAATCCGCACAATGGTTTGACCTTCTGTGCAGGTTCTCTCAGTGCCGGTGAGCAAAATGACACGCGCGAATTGGCAAGGAAATTCGCTTCACGTACTCATTTTGTCCACTTGCGTAGTACAGCTGCCATGCCGGGTGGAAATTTCATAGAGAGTTCTCATCTGTCAGGACGCGGACATTTAATAGAGCTTATCCGCATCTTTGAGAAAGAAAATCCTAACTTACCTATGCGTGTGGATCATGGCCGTTTGATGTTGGGTGATGAAGAAAAAGGGTATAATCCGGGCTATTCGTTCCATGGACGTATGTTGGCTTTGGCACAAGTGGAGGGAATGATGGCGGTTGTGAGAAATGAACTGGATTTATAAATTTTGTATGTTAAAAAGAAAGGAATAAATATATGAACGAACAGTTTAGTATTGCAGGTAAAGTAGCTGTAATCACTGGTGCAGGAGGTGTATTAGGTGGTAGTGTTGCTAAAAGTTTTATTCAGCAAAAGGCTAAAGTTGTGGCTGTTGATATACGCCAAGAGCAACTAGACAAGCGAGTAGCCGAATTGAAAACCTATGGTGTAGATGTTATGGGCATTGTGGGTAATGTACTTGATATTAACAGCTTGAAAAAGTTGGCCGATGAAATTGTGACGAAATGGGAGAAAGTTGATATATTGCTCAATATAGCTGGTGGTAATATGCCTGGAGCGACACTGACTCCTGAACAGCACTTCTATGATATGGACATCACTTGCTGGGAGAAAGTGACTAACTTAAATATGAATGGTACAGTTTATCCCTCCTTAGTGTTTAGCAAAGTCATGGCAAAACAAGGTAAAGGTTGCATTGTCAATGTATCTTCAATGGCAGCATATAGTGCCATTACCCGGGTTCCTGGGTATTCAGCTGCTAAGACTGCTATTGCTAATTTTACTCAATGGTTAGCAAGTGAGTTGGCTTTAAAGTATGGTGATGGTATTCGTGTTAATGCTATTGCCCCAGGCTTTTTTATTGGCGATCAAAATCGTGCCGTACTCATCAATCCTGACGGCTCGTTGACAGAACGAAGCAAAAAAGTATTAGCTAAAACCCCAATGAAACGCTTTGGTAACATAAATGAACTAAATGGTGCCGTACAGTTTTTGTGTAGTGATGCTGCAAGTTTTATAACAGGAGCATTACTTCCTATTGATGGTGGTTTTAGTGCTTTTAGCGGAGTGTAGCATTTTTATTATATCTAACATCCGCAGTCTAAAATTCAACATCTCTGAAAATCAGTCTTTTGTGCTCTATTTTTTACCCGTATAGGTGAATGGGAATCGCTAATAAACAACTGATAATTAAGTAATTTGAAATATTGGTTACGGGTTCTAGGTTCATTAAAAAACAATCCCCGCGAAGCGGATCGGCGATATTTTTTTTATGACTCCAACCGAAGAATAACCAATTTATTGTGCCGCGTATCGGCTGTTGAATATGCTGTTCCGTGCCACGCAGGATTTTCCCGGTTCTATAAGTATAGTCTAGGGATAAGGATGGTAGATATTTGTCTGGATATGTCGATGCTGCTTTACGAGCGGTTGGAAAAGTTCCTGCGGGAAACCTACCGGGAAAATAACCAGCTGATGCTGCTCTACCTGCTGCATGAAACAATTTTCAACCGCCCGGAGAAGAACTGAATCCGCGGCTGTCCAGCAAGCCACTGGAAAGGATTGCCACGAGACAAAAGCCTGTTCCACACCGACGGATGGCACGGGCTGCCCATCGGGGAAACTGACGAGCCAGATGTCGGGAAACTTCTTTCTAAGTCTGCTTGATCATCTGGCCACAGGGGAATGGGACGTGCCGTTCTACGGATGGTATGTGTACGACATGGCACTGGTACATCAGAGCAAGGAGTATCTGCTGGCGATGTGTGAACGTATCCTCAACTGGCTGGTAGCAAACGGGCTAACACTACACCCCCGGAAGATGTACCTGCAATATTACCGCAAGGGCATCCCGTATATCGGCGGCGTGGTGAAACTGGGACGGACGTACATCAGCAACCCCACGGTGGGGTATTTCCGTGATGCGCTGGCACACTACAACCATCTGGCACAAGAATCGTGATATGTGGAAATGCACGGCGAAGAGTTCGTGGTATCGGCGAACTCGTATCTGGGACAAATGAAGCACTTTGCTACCTACAACATCAGGAATGGGGGGGACTGGAAGGAGGCATCGCCCCGAAATGGTGGAAAGTGATGTATGTGTCGGGACATCTGAAAAAGATCGTGCTGAAAAAACAATATACCGCACGTGCCCGTCTGCAACGGGAAATGCAATGGGAAATCATGAGTGTCAACTGATAAAAAAAGAAGCTGTATGACGGAACAAGAACTGATAAATAAACTGGAAGAGAGCGGAAACTGTACGCTGTATCTGATGAAAGTGGGCATGTTTTTTCATGCCTACAATGCCGGAGTGTTTGCGCTGGTACGGCTGATGCACTACCGAGTGAAACGCAAGGCACGCAAGGGCGGATGGGAGGTATTGGTCACCGGGTTCCCTACGGACAGACTGGCGGCAGGCGGCAAAGTACTGTTGAAAACGGACACGTGGGTGGAGTTTGCGAGGCTGGACAGTACGAGTGACGAGCGATTGGTGGATAATGTTCCGGCAACTATGAATAAAACTGTTCCGGTTGATTCTACCGATAAATGGAAACAGAAGATTCTGAGTTACGATTTGTCGTGTTCCACTCCGCTGGATGCGCTGAACTTTCTGTCAGGGGGACAAAGAGAACTTAAAAAATGAAACGCCGGACAATTTTGTGCGACAATTTCATAGCATACATATCCATGGATTGGTTGTTTTAATGGCCGGAATGATACAAGCAAAACTTAAAATAGAAATCCTGGCAGGATACCTTGTACTGGTATCCTGCTTTGCATTTATCATCTGCCTCGTGTATGAAGAACGGGAAAAGAAAAGCGCGATGGAGCAGCAGGAACTGCGCTGGCAGGGAGAGCGGCGGTTGACCAATCGGAATTTTGTCGGACTCCTCGACCTGACTGCCACGGGAGAACTTGTATCCGGATGGACGGAAAAAGACTATGCCGACTACCGGAAGAAGCGTATGGAAGTGGACAGCCTCCTGCAAGCACTGAAAGCGAAGCAGGAAGATGAAGTGCAACGGGCCTGCATTGATTCGACTTGCAGCCTGCTGGCTGAAAAGGAGCGGCAGATGGGGGCTATCCTCCACCTATTGGAAAACATGCCCGATGCCGGGGAAATCATCAAGAAAAAAATACCCGCTATCCTCTCGCAAACTACAAAGCAACCTTTGTCCGCCGGAAAAGACAAGAACGCCCTGCAACCTGCGGAAAAGAAAAAAAAGAACTTTTTGGGATTTCTGAAAAAGAAAAGGGAGAAATCGGCATACGCCCTGCAACGGGAACAAACCCAAGCGGGACTGAAAGCGACAAACACGAAAACAGTACCACCACCTGCAATACTTCATTCACTGGAAAAGGAAATCAATGATACCGCCCGGATATACGAAGAACGCCTTCTGGCAGGAATAGACAGCTTGCGGATGCAGAACCGCCGGCTGAACGGACGGATGAAACTGCTGATAGACAATTTCGAGAGGAAGGAAACGGAAACATTCTGCCGGGAGATGCAAGCGCAACAAGCCGTGCGCAGCCACTCGTTCCACCTTATTGCCAGAATAGGCATCGGGGCGTTCGTGCTGGTCATCCTTCTATATATTATCCTTCACCGGGACATGAACCGCAGATACCGTTACCGTAGGGAACTGGAAGCCTCGAACCGACGCAACGAGGAACTGTCGCAATCACGGCGGAACATATTGCTGACCGTGAGCCACGACCTGCGGGCGCCACTGGGTACCATCGGCGGATATGCCGAACTGATACCGGAAGAGAAGGATGAGGAACTGCGCAACCGCTATGCGGAAAATATACTGCACGCCTCACGTCACGTAACCGGACTGGCAAACAGCCTGCTCTACTATTACCGGCTGGAAGCCGGAAAAGAACGGGTGAACCGGGAGGTGTTCCATCCGGGAAGGGTGATGGAAAATGCAGTACATTCCTTCCGCCTGCCTGCGGAGAAAAAAGGGCTGGGGCTGACCATGGAACTGGAAGGCATGGACACCATGGTGGAAGGCGACCGCACACGGCTGGAACAGATACTGAACAACTTGCTTGCCAATGCCGTCAAGTTTACCCGCACGGGGTCTGTGCATGTGGGCGGAAGTCTGGAGAACGGGAAGCTCCGCTTTTTTGTCCGCGACACGGGAGCGGGCATCAGCGGGGAAAGACAGAAAAGGATATTCACCGCATTTGAAAGAATAGAGGAAGAAGGGGCACAAGCGGGCTTCGGCCTGGGATTGTCCATCACGGCCAAACTGGTTGCGTTGCTCGGTGGTACGATTGGCGTGGAAAGCAAGGAAGGACACGGAAGCACCTTCGAGGTGTGCCTGCCCATGCCGGAAGCCGGAAAACAGGAAGCGGGCGGCAAGGTGGAAACGGGACGTCCCGACCTGACGGGATTAAGGGTTGCACTGATTGACGACGATCGGATGCAGACGGACATGACCCGGCGGATGCTTGCCCGCAGGGGGATAACGTGCGACTGCTGCCACAATCTGAAGGAGTTGATAGAGCGGTTGCGCGACAAACCCTGTGACCTGCTGCTGACGGATATGCAGATGCCGGAAACGGACGGATACGGGGTGCTGGAATTATTGAGGAACAGCAATCTGGGGCAATCGAGAGATATTCCCGTAATTGCCGTCACGGCACGAACGGATGAGAAGGCGGACAAGTTTGCCGGGGCGGGCTTTGCCGGATACCTGCACAAGCCTTTCTCGACGGACGAACTGCTCGCTGCCGTGGCCGGTTGTGCGGGTAACCGTCCGCCATCGTTGCAGGCAGCGGATTTTACGGAATTGCTGGATGGCGAGGAAGACCGGAAAGGAATGCTCGACATGTTCGTGCAGGATACGGAAAAGACACTGGCGGAACTGCGCGAGGCCGTCAGTGAAAAGGATTATACAAGGATAAGCGCACTGATACACAAAGGTGTGCCCTTATGGGAAACGATACGCATCGGGATACCTGCCACGGAGTTGGAGCGGCTGGCATCGGTATCCCCGCAGGCATGGGACGACACCCTGCTGGAAGAAGTAAGGAAACTGGTGAAGGCGGTGGAAGCAAGCGTGGAAGCTGCCGGACGTTTAAGAAAGGAGATGGAATGAAAACGATATTGGTAGTGGAAGACGACCGGGTGTATGCCCGTGTAGTAGCCAACTGGCTTGTGAAAAACGGGGTGAACGCCCGCTATGTGTTGTCGATGACGGCGGCAAAGGATTTTATCGCTGAAATTGAGCCGGATCTGATACTGTCGGACTATCGCCTGCAAGACGGGAACGGGGTGGAACTGCTGGAATGGATGAGGGCGAACGGCTACCGGACGCCTTTTCTTATCATGACCGGTTACGGGGAAATCCCCGGTGCGGTGGAAGCTGTCAAGAAGGGCGCCACGGACTATCTGCCCAAACCCGTGCAGACGGAAAAGGTATTGGACACCCTTGTCTCGATATTGCAGGAACGGGATAAAAGGACGGCAAACGGATGGGTGTATTACCGGGGGACAAGCCCGCTGGTCGTAAAATTGCAGCAACATATCCGCCTGGTGGCTCCGGTGGATACGCTCACCGTACTGATACGGGGTGCATCGGGCACGGGCAAGGAGTTCGTGGCACGGCAGGTTCACGCATTGAGCGGACGTGCGCAAGCCCCGTTTGTTGCCGTGGACTGCGGGGCACTTCCGAAGGAGCTTGCCGCATCGGAACTGTTCGGGCATGTGAAGGGAGCGTTTACAGGGGCTACGGAGAACAAGACGGGCATGTTTGCCGCCGCCAACCACGGGACCTTGTTTCTGGACGAGGTGGGCAACCTGAACCCGGACGTGCAGATGCTGTTGCTGCGTGCGTTGCAGGAGAAGCGTTACCGTCCGGTGGGCGGCCGGGAAGAGGTGAAAGCGGATATACGGCTGGTGGCCGCCACGAACGAGGACTTGGAAAAAGCGATAACGGAAGGACGGTTCCGCGAGGACTTGTTCCACCGCCTGAACGAGTTCCCGCTGCAAGTGCCGCTGCTGGCCGAATGTCCCGAAGACATCCTCCCACTGGCGGACTTCATGCTGGAAGCCGCCAACCGGGAACTGAAAAAGGACGTGAAGGGCTTTGACCGGGAGACGCAGAAAAAGCTGAAGGATTATTCGTGGCCGGGGAATATCCGGGAACTGCGGATGGTTGTCAGGCGTGCCACACTGCTGGCGAAAGACAACTGGATAACCGCCGACGATGTGGGACTGCCCGCAAAGAGCAGCCAGCCGGAAGAATACGCGCTGAATGACGAGCGGACGGAACGGGAGACGATTGTCAAGGCTCTGGAAGCGACGGGCAATGACCGGAAAGCGGCGGCGAAGCTGCTGGGTATCAGCCGGAGTACGCTATATATGAAGCTGAAGAAGTACCGGCTGGTGTGAAAAGTGTCCGAATATCGGACACTCTGTGTTCAGTCCACAACATTTTTCGATACACACGGTATCGAATACTATTCTATAATTCTTGCTATCAGTGTTTTATGGACGGCTGTCCGGTGGCATAGCGCTTGCCCTTGTTCAGCAGAACCTAAAATGCGATACGATGAGAACATTGATAGACACACCACTTTTCAGTTTGTTTGCCTCTTATCTGAACGGCATGAAAACTGCGACGGACAATCTTGCCTCCGCTTATGAGAATTTCGCCCTCCTGCTTGCCGAACTTCCGCAAGATGAAGACCGGATGAAACAATTGCGCCGCCTGAACTATACAAGGATAGAACTGGCGTTCATGCAGACGGCATCGGAAAAGATGACGGAAGGGCGGCACGTGCTGTATGACGTGTTCATCGGCAAGACACTGGCATTGCTGGATGCGGAGATAGAGATGGTAAAGGATTCGTTCAGGCATGGCGGTATGATGACGGCATTCAGACCGGAAGCCGTGCAGGGATGCGGGAAGAAAGCGGCTGTGACGCTGACTTGGAACGGTACGGACAGTGACCTGATAGAACTTGTGGCGGCACTGATGTCTGCCGGCGCGGTAGGATCGGCGGAAGGACGGAAACTGACGGTGGTGGATGTTGTGCGGGTGTTCGAGGATATGTTCCATCTGAAAATAAACGCGCTGTACACCAAACGGGGGAAGGTGTTTGACCGCTGTACGGACACTACCCCGTTTATCGACTCCCTGCGCAAAAGCTATAACCAAATGCTGGACAAACGGCTGGCGTAAGAAAATGTTGCACGCCAACAGCCGCCAACTGACGACTTGCAGTATGTAGTGTTGCGGGTTGCCGCTCAAAGCATTTTCTTTGCGGTCATGAATCCATGTAAATAAATCTAGTTATGGGACTACTGAAAGATTGGGCGGCCCGCTGGTTATCCGGCCTGCCGGGACGTGGAACGACAAACCCGACAGGCGTGTCCGTCACAGCGGACGATGAAAAGAAACGGATGTATGCTGCGGCAACGGATGAAGGGGTGCTGTTCTTCTCGGACAGCCCGAAGGGGATGAAGGCACGCAACACCTACCTGCAATATCTGGCGGACGGTTTCTTCCACATGACCAAAGGAGCGGAAACGCTGAAACTGTACGAGATTGAAATTCCCATGCGTCCAATGGCGGAACTGGCAGACAACTGTATCGACAAGTTATCGAAAACGGATTTGCGCAGTGACCATGCGCAACTGAACAAGTCGGTATGCAGTTTCACTCCCGACAAGATGGTGGGAAAAGAGATGCTGGTAGGCGCCGTATGCACGGGCAAGTATGACCTCCGGCCCGACTATAACAACTTTGACCGGCTGACAAAGGACTTCAATCTGGGTGTCTCTCCCCGCAATTATGATGTGGCATCGCTGCTGTATATCTCGGAAAACGGATATGCGGGCCATGTGGCGGCAGATTATTTCCATCCGTTCAGTTATGAATATGAGTTCAAGGAACTGGCGGAAAAGTTGGGAGACTGCATCAACGCGAGACGGGAAGCACCGCTATCGGCACATGACTTCGGCTATGCAGCCTTGCAGACGGATGCGAAGGCGATGGCACATGACATCCTGCAAACTGAATTTCATATCACGGACGGACAGTTCAGGCTGGGCGGACGGATAAACCGGGTCACTGAAAAAGTGGAGACACCGGAACTGACGCCGCATAGCCATCCGGAAGAAAACCTGACGGACGGGGAGCCGGAAAAAGAGGAGCGCAAAGGCAGGCGGACCGCCAAACATGTGCCTCCGGTCACTCCGCCGAAGAAAGAAAAGAAACAACTAATCATATAGACATATTTATGGAAAAGAAGATGAATGCAGACGGGATGGAAAGCGGCAGTCTGTACATGACGCTGGACGCTTTCTACCGGCCCGTATATCTGAGTATGCGGGGACAGGGCGAAGAGGGTTTCGCCCGTTATATCAGTAACAATGTGGGATTTCATGCCGTAGGCAGGGAGTTTATTCCCGATCATTGAATGTTCCGTTTCGACTTCAGGGACAAATCCCTAATTCCCCCCATACTTGGAACAGACAATGCGGATTACCTTGAACGGCTGTGCCCCGTACTGGAACGGGAGAAGGTTCATCCGTCGGGAGTGGTAAGGCTGCGGGACGCGGCTTTTTGCGAGGAAAGGGGGATCGTTCAACTGTCTGCATCGGCAGCGCATACGGCCCTGACGGAGAATGAGGATTACGTGCGGCTGGGACACCGGTTCGGAATGGATGGTGACGTGATAAGGAACGGACTGGCGGCGTTTCCTACATGTACGACGGTGGAATACGGGCAGAAGGTATTGCTGCTGGGAAAAAGCGATAAAGGGGACAAGGTTCTGGAAGAGTTTCTGAACGATTTGACCGGACACTTTTTTGATGGAAAACGAAAACCGGGGGAATTGAGATTTCATGAAGTGGCCCCGTTGGATGCGAAGTACCGGATGGAGATCGGGGACGGCAAGACCGCCTCGCCAGATATATTGCGATACGGGATTTGTACGAAACGCTGCGACATGGCACCGACACTGAGAAACTTCAACCGGCTTAGAAACTTGCAACTGATGCGTGCGCCATTGACAAAGGAGCAGGAACGGATTGTTTCGCTGCTGGTGACACGACCGGATCATGTGCGGTTTCCGGACGTGGAAATGAAGACGGGGATACCGTTTAAAAAAAAGGGACAGAGTATAAACATTTAATTTTTTGGATAGATGGAAAAGGAAAATACAAATGGCGGCAGCGTTTATGTTGCAGTGGACAGGCATTTCAATCCGGTGCATATCAGCATGAAGGGAACGGGGGAAGAAGGCTTTCAGGAGTTTATTCAGGAAGATGTGGAAAAGGCATTGAAATGCGAGGAAATGCCGACTATGGGCCTGATGTATTATAATGTGCCCGATATGGGCATTGTGCCGCCCTTGCAGGAAGGAAATAATGAGGATTATCTGCAAAGGCTGGAAAAGGCGATGAACGAGCATGGGATAGAGTTGCAGAGATACCAGCGGTTGTCGGAAGTGGTGTATTGTCTGTGAAATGAGATAGACCCGTTTTCGAGGGATGAGACTTATACCCGCTGGCTCACGCCGAAAATGTGGTCGGAAATAAAAGCATCACCTGTGGCGGTGGCGGATATGCTGGATGACTTGGAGCATGGGAACAAATTCTATACGGGTGTTGAAACGGACAAGGGGGTGTTGCTTTTCAGCCGGAACTATGAAGGGAACCATCAATACGGGGCCTTTATGGAAGCGAATATCGAGAGGCGTTTCTTTGAGGCGGATTTTGAAGGGAAGTCGCTGACGGTATATGAGCTTCGGGGATGGCCTTCACTGATGGCAGGGAAGATAAACCGCTGTTATGATGATTATGACAGCTTGTTGCCCGTGGAGAAGATTCCGGCAGATGCTTATCTGAATAAATCGGTCTTGAAGAGCGTTACGGATAAAGAGGTGTATGACCTTTCGCCCACATGGGAGAACTATGCCCGACTGACGGACAATGAAAAGGGACTCGGATTGGCCCGGAGTGTGGATAATTACGATCGGATGACATTGCTGTATATTATGAACAAGGGGTATCCGAGGGATGGACTGACAGATGAGTATCCAGACTGTTTCAGTTTCCACAAGGAATTTGAGAAAATAGAAAATAAATTGTGCGGGCGAAACGGATGGGATGTGTATGATGAGATGCAGGAGAAGGCGAAGCAGTTGGCAGGAAGTTTGCTGCGTGAACATTTTCCCAATATGCGGCAGGTAGAAAAGACCTCACCGGAAAGGAAGGTGGGAAAGGAAATACCGAAAAAGAGTAAAGGCAAAAAGATGTAGGATAACAAAAAACAGGTGAAAAGATGTGAAGACCCGTTGCTGCGTGAATGCAGGGACGGGCCTTTGTCTTATCAGGCCAATGCACGCCAACGTGTGACTTTGATTTCAGCGGTTTGGAAGGGACGGAAGATGTGCTTTACTTTGCGCATATTCAGAAACTTAAAAATGATTTTAGTATGGAACTGACGATTATTGAAACAAGCGCGTATCAGGAATTGAGAAGGCTGGTCAGTACGCTGGCCGTGCAAATGGGCGACTTCCAAAAAAGGATTGCTCCGTCCGCACCGGACAAATGAATGGATGCACAGGACGTGTGCCTCGCTCTGGGCATATCGAAAAGATGCCTGCAAAACTACCGGGACAACGGAATTATCCCTTACTCGAATGTCGGAGGGAAATTCTTTTACCGGGAAGTGGACATACAGGAGATTTTGGAAAGCGGATCAATCAGAAGAAAATAAGGGTATGGCGGAGATTATCACAAGGGATTCGGAAGAGTTCAAGGAACTGACCGGATGGATTAAGAGAACGGGAAAAGCGGTGGAGGATGCGACGGTACGGATACGCCCGACGATTGCCGACGAGCATTATCTGACCGGGGATGACGTATGCGCCATGCTACACATTTCACGGCGCACGCTGCAAACATTAAGGGATGAGAAGGCGGTCCCCTATACCACTATCGGCGGAAAACTGCTGTATCCGGAGAGCGGACTGTATGAGGTGCTGAAAAAAAATTATAGGGATTTCAGACGGTTCAGGAAATAAGTAATTCAGAAAAGGAAAAGAAACGTTCCTTCCGGCCTGCGGGCTGGAGGAACGTTTCTTTTTATTGTCATGCTATATGGCAAGTTTATAGACATGGCCTATCTTCTCGCACATCTTGTCTGTATCTTCGCCTACTTTCGGATTGATAAGTTCGGCATATATTTGTGTGGAAAGAATGGATTTGTGTCCCAACACTTTTTGCAGGGTTTCCAGCGGCATTCCTTTGAGGATGGCCAGAACGGCGAATGTGTGGCGTCCGATATGCGGGGTGACTTCGGTATGGCAATCGCACTTTTTACCGATGATTCTGAGGCTGAGAAACATCGTGTTGTATTCGCCTACCGGGAAAACACAATCGGGGGAATCTTTCTTTTCATCCGCATCTCTGTACTTTTCAATCAGTTCGATGGCTATGGGCAGTAGTTTTACGACATAGGCTACTCCGGTTTTTATACGGTTGCCCATCAGCCATGTGCCTCCGTCGGAATCGGTATGGATATTGTCATAAGTAATGGCTCTGAGGTCTGCGTAGGCAAGTCCAGTGAAGCACATGAAGAGAAACATATCGCGCATGGCACGCTGACGCTTGTATTTCAGTTCCACATGAATGAGCCGCTGCAATTCTTCTTCGGTAAGGAATGACCGTCTTTTGTATTCGGGCAGGCACTCGAATGAAACAAAAGGATGGACTCTCAACCAGCCTTTTTCCTGTGCGATATACATCAGCCATTTCAAAGTGTTTACACGATTGAAGGCTGTGGAACTGGCACTCCCGTTGGTGCCGATCATCCATGTGTAATAATCTTCGATAAACGATTTTTCAAGTTCGTCTATGACAATATCTTCTATATTCTTCACGCTCTTCATGAACAGCAACAGACTTTTGTAATCGGCAACCAGTCCGCGATAGGTACTTTCCGCCTTTCCTTTTCCTATCTTTTCCTTGTAGGATTCAAGCTGTTCTCTGAACAGTCCCATCAGAGTGTGGTAATCATCTCCGAAACCGACATAGCGGTTATAGACTTTCTTGGCGGTGACAAAACTATCATGGTCGCAAATGTACTGATAGTGCTTTGTAATTTGCGCCTTGATGTTGTCAAGCTCCTGATTCAATGTACGGGCTTCTTCGGATTTGCCTTTTGCCCGGTTGGCTTTCACGTCCCACAAAGGAAGGGACACTTCTCTCTTGCAACTGAAACCGGCTTGGGTTCCATTAATGGTGATACGGCCCATGATCGGTGCCTTACCATTTTTTACTGACTGGTTTTTGATGTAAAATAACACCTTGAATGTACTTCTCATAACTCAACTTTTTTTAGTTACAAATTTAATTGTTGTTGAGTTATTTGAGGTTATGCAAAAGTAGGCAACAAACTGAAAAACAATCCGTTAAGCTGTACTTGGTGGCATATTGGAGGAAGTTACGATTTGGTAACGAAACTCCCGTCCAAATGTGCTTTTCTTTGCTTCCTTTTTACCGCCTTGCTAAAAATAATGTTTTATAACTATTTGATTTTTAGCATGATTGCGTTATCTTTGCGCATCTTTTGAAAATACTTGGTTTCACTGGCAGCAAGGTCGCATTTTCCTCATTAACGATTCCCAACGAGGTATTCAAGTATTTATTTCTACCATTCACTATCACACCATAAACACTCTCATACCCTGATAAATCACGTATCTGCCAGAAAGATTCCTGCGGCCTGTTTAAAGGCCTTCCATACAATCCTTTGTTCAAGGTCGTTACATAAATACTGTCCTCATTCTCACAAATTCCGGTAATATAAGCGTCGATAGTATCTTTCTCCCCCTTATCTGACACGACCGGAATAGAAGTTACAATATGGTCCTGCTGTTCATCTATAATACCTAAATATTCCCTAGTACCCACATAAAGACAATGTTCCGCGGTGGAATAATAAAGAGAAGTGATATTATTCTGCTCTTTCGTGTTACTGAACTGCAAAAGACACTCCGCTCTATTGCTTTTAATCTTATAAAGTTTCTTACGCGTAGCAAGAAAGAAAGTATTAGGACTGGTTTCCAAAAATTTTATAATATCATTACCCACAATATCCAAACCTTCAATCTTTCCTAAAGACTTTGATTTGAATTCCGGATGATTATAGACGAACTTATACAGATGTAAACGAAGATCATCGGTAATAAAGAAAATGGAGTCTCCCGTCCTTTTATCACTAACCGCCAATACATTATTGTCTAAATCTGCCGAGTTCTGCCGCAAGGCAAAAGAAAGCATAGCCTCTTTACATGCCAGATGCAGAAAGTCTTTCCCCATAAAGCCTATCTGTCTGGCGATAGTACTGACTCCATTCGGCAAATCATATTTTAAAGTGTAACCGTCTTTAACATAAAGTATAGAATTAGCACTGATAAACCATTCATCCTTGTCGGGGCCTTGAGCATACAAGTAGCACCGTCCTTTGTGTACAAACGTCTTTTTTCCATCGGGAGCTATCTTGAAAACCGAATTTTCCAACAAAGCATATACCGTATCATTATAAACACTGACATTGGTAACCAGAGAATCTATAACAGGTCGTTTAAAATCCGTTTCAAGATTACGGACAACGAACAACCCCTGTTCACTAGCCACATATAGTCTTTTTTCCTTTATCACGACCTTGTTCACCCCACAGTTTTTACTACATTTCCCTAGTTGAATGGGAGTAAGTTCATGAGATGTGGAACCATCTTTCAAATTCAATCTAAACAGTCCATTACTAGTCCCCACATACAAACACTGTTTATCATCATCCAAAGTCATACTATATACCGAATAATTCATCCTCTTATTTTTTATGTAGTAAGTCTGGGTCTGCTGAGAGGATTTAGCCAGCAGCTTCAAACCAGCATCTCTTGTTCCCACAAACAGAGAATCTTCACTATATTCCAATATATCATATATACGCCGGTTGCTATTAATGGAATAGGTCTGGCAATTATTATTCACTTTTTCTATGATACAACCGTCTTCCTGACCAATATAAAGTTTATCCGCATCTGCTGTCGAACGGCTGATACATGATATAGGAGCGTCAAATGTATTGATATTGCAAGTGAGCTTTATAGGTTTCGGGACAAGTGCATCCTTGCAGCCTGTCAAACAGAACAAGGCTAATATAAAAAGAAAGTACAGGCTTTTTTTCATATTCAATTTTACTCATTTAAGTGATATCGATTAAACAAAGGCTTTCTACAATCAATCAAAAAGTTGAATGTCCGTTATGTTTATGCAAATATAATACGTTTTCTCAAAATCCGGAAGGTTCTTAACAGATTATTAGCTAATTCCTTCATATGCCCTCTATATACAAAAGAAGTTATGTCAAAACCCAGATGATTCTCTCACCCGGCTTAACATAACTTCTCCTGAAATAAAAAAATATATTAATCTGATTTATTTCAACAGTACTCCTATCTCACCAACAGCAGTTACTGCCTTATTATTTATTTCGGTAACAGGCTCCAATTTAAAATAACGGGCCGGATAAGTCTTTCCGAAACGTACAAAATAAGGAACAGGATTATGCATGATATTACTGAATTCACCTGTAGCGTCACACTTCATCCAATCCTTACCATTCCGGCTGACATAAAAGTTGTATTTATAGATAGTGCCAGTCAGATCCTCCTCCTGTGCAGGAGCATAACTAAAACCGGCTATTTCCACTTCTTTACCCATATCAACCACCAAGGGAGTTAAAGTTTCGGTTTTCCAAACAGTTTCCTGTTTTCCATCAATGGCTGCGGCTGCATCCATGCCCACTGTTTTCCAACCATCCACCGGGACATCACTCAAGGTTACTTTCATTGTTTTATCAACCAATGGTTCAGCATAATACAAGCCGATGTTACTGATATTGACGGTTCCACGAGCACCCGTAATTGTCACTCTAACCTTTTCGGCATAACTATCTGAGAAAGGCAACAACCGTTTATATCCCACCGTAGTTCCCTCACCCACATGATGCCATGCGCCATTGGCAAACACTTCTACTGTAAAACCTTCCACACGCTGGCCTTTTGTAATATCCTCCTGAATTAAGAAAGTATTAACAAGTGTATTCTTCCTCACCTTATATTCTTTCGTATCTCCTACTTTGGCTGTCCATATTCTATTTCCCTTCTCAACTTTATTATCAGCAAAGGTCTTTTTTATATATTCCGTCAACTCCTTGATACGTTTCACATCATTCTCGTGCATCAAACCACGTTTATCGGGTGGAATATTCAGCAACAAAACAGAGTTACAGCCCACAGAACGATAATAAATATTCACCAAGTTGGCAAGTGAACGAACTTGATTATCCTGTTCGGCATGATAGAACCATCCCGGACGGATAGAAACATCAACTTCAGAAGGATACCAGAACAAATCCGATGCTTTAGATACCAATTCACGGCTTCCCAAATCCTTGGACATAGCATTTATGCCCAATCTCTTATAGACTTCATCAGAACCCGGATAAGAATTAGGCATCAAAGCCGTTGCACTCCATTCCGTGGTACGTCCCAATCCACCTTCATTACCTACCCAACGCACATCATCGCCCATGATAGCGGTAACTGCCTTAGGTTGAAGACGACGGATAGTCTTCAAAATAGCGTCCCAATCATATTCCTGCTTCTTTCCGTTAGGTCCTTCGCCATTAGCTCCATCAAACCATACCTCGTGCACTTCTCCATAATTGGTAAGCAGTTCAGTCAGCTGTTCGATGAAAAACTTATTATAAGCTTCTCCTTGTCCGTAACATTCCGCATTACGATCCCAAGGAGAAAGATAAACTCCGAATTTCAATCCATACTTGTCACAAGCTTTGCGGAGCTCCTGTACCACATCCCCTTTTCCGTTTTTCCATGGAGAAGAAGCAACCGAATGCTTGGTTGTCCGGGTAGGCCACAAACAGAAACCATCGTGATGCTTGGCAGTAATGATAGCCATTTTGAAGCCACCTTCCTTCAGAGCTCTTACCCATTGTTCACAATCCAATTCGGTAGGATTGAAAATGGCCGGATCTTCTTTACCATCTCCCCATTCACGGCCTGTAAAGGTATTAATACCAAAATGAAGGAAACAAGTGAATTCCATTTGTTGCCATGCCAACTGTTGCGGTGTAGGCACCAAGCGGGAAGCCATATCTATCTTCTGTGCCGTAGTCGCTCCTGCCGGAAAAGCTACGTGTTTCTCATAATACTCCTGTGCCTGAGTTCCCAGAAAAGCACAAAGTAAGGCTGCGGTTAGAATCGTTTTTCTCATTTTTCTTTATTACTAGGTTATTTTAATGGACAAATCATAAACTCAAACGTATGCTTCTCCACCGGAACACGATATGGCGGCAATACCCCCGGACCACAAGTCGCAGTACCTACCCCCGACTGTTCCGCATCTAAGTGAACATTTATAATCCCTGTTCTCTCAAGTTTATTAATATGAGTAGCTTTATCTACATTAGAATCCGTAAATGGAATAACACAGAACTGAAACACTTTATCCGAACGGAAAGACAAACCTTCTCCTGCCTCATCCGCCAATTCCATCCAACGCACATCCGTACGGTTTCCTGTAGCCTGGGGCTTCACATAATAATGGAACATACGTTCTGCATCTGTATGGTAAATTCCGATACATCCAGACTGATTACGGTCTATATAAGTTTCATGTTCACCACGTCCCAAATAAGAAACCTTGTTATAGGCATACGGCATTTCAAATGCCAGGCCCACTCTAGCCAATGAAGTAACAGCAGAAGTATCCGGCAAGAAAGTTGTCTTTACTTTTAATGCACCATTGCTCTGCAAGGTATATACAAAGGTAGCCATTCCCAACTTTACGCCTTTAGCATTCCATAACTCTACTTCCGCTTTACCACCAGTTTCAGATGCTTTGACAAAAGTAGCTTTTTGAATCATATTATCCAAACCTTCTTTCCTCCAAACTTTGGCTCCTCCTGTTTTTTCCCTGCTGTCATTGTCCGTAACAGGACGATAAAGGCTGAGAACTACAGGAGATGAAAGCATCTCTTTACCTTTATATATATAAGAGCGTAAAGCGCCGGTTGCAGGATCAATATCTATCTTCACCTTATCAGCCAATTTGATTTCCGGCGCACGGTACCCTTTGTTGGCAGACAGTACAAACTGGTCATAGGCCACTTCGTCATGAGTTCCAATAAAGGGAGTTGCCTTATCAGGCGTCCAAGACAGATTTAAATAAGCCTCACGAATCGTAGAAGGCAACTTTACAGCACCCAAAGAGAATGTTACAGCCTCATGAGGGACACAGTCTGCTTTTCGAGTTCCTTCTGCTATCACTTTCCCATCATCCCCCATGACCTGCCAGTGCAACGTATAGGCATTCAAATTGGTAAAGTCATACCAGTTCTTGACTTCCACTGTCAGCTTTTTAGGATCGGTCAGTGCCGATTTGATATATTGATACTCCTTCTTCACTTCAATGAGGTGCGGATGCGGTTCGCGGACTGCATTGACCAACCCGTTACAACAGAAATTGCCAAAACTGGGCACATCCTTCGGACCATAATCCCCACCATAACTCCAATACCATTTACCATCCTTATCTATCTCGCGGAAAGATTGATCCACCCAATCCCAGATACAACCTCCCTGAACAATCGGTTCGGTTTCGAATACATGCATATATTCCTTTAATCCTCCGCCACTATTACCCATAGTATGCAGATACTCTGTCATGATGAAAGGACGATAGACTTTAGGTTCTGTCTGGCGGGCATAGGCCATGAGTTCTTCCACGCTGCGATACATACGGCAATAGATATCGGTATTATAATTCTGTTCGGCCCGTTCATATTGTACAGGACGACTTTTCTCCACTGACTTCATCCAGTCATATGTACGTTCGAAGTTAATACCGTTTCCGGCTTCATTCCCCAATGACCAGATGACGATAGCCGGATGATTCTTGGAACGCTCATACATACGTTGGGTACGATCCATGTGGGCAGGCAACCAAGTGGAATCTTTGGCCAATGAAGCAGGTCCATACCCCATGCCGTGTGATTCAATATTAGCTTCATCTATCATATAAAGTCCATAACGATCACAAAGCTGATACCAATAAGGATGGGTAGGGTAGTGCGAATTGCGGACCGTATTGATATTATGCTGTTTCATCAATTTGATATCTTTTTCCATCAGTTCCTTGCTTACAGTCCGTCCTAATTGGGAATGTTCATGACGGTTCGTTCCCTTTACCAAAACCGGCACACCATTGATGCAAAAACGTCCGTCCTTAATTTCCGAAGTGCGGAAACCTACTTCACATCCGGTAAGTTCCGTTACTTTACCTGTTACATCTTTCAATTCCAAGATCAGTGTATAAAGATTCGGATGCTCAGCACTCCAGACTTCCACATCCGGCAAACTTTGTTCATCCAACTTCAAGAAATGGCTCAATCCCTTCGATTTGATAGGATATTCACCTTGCAGAACCGCCTTACCGGTTTTATCTTCCAGTCGGTAAGCAAAGGTAGTCATGGAAGTAGAAGGCCCTTCAATGGTAGCTTCCAAACCGAAAATACCTTCTTTATATTGTTGTTTGTCTAAAGAAGAGGTTACTTTATAATCGGCTATATACTGTTTAGGAGTGCTGTAAAGATACACATCACGTTCAATACCACTCAACCGCCACATATCCTGGCACTCCAAATACGATCCGGCGCTCCAACGGTAAACCTCCAATGCCACCGTATTCTCACCTTTCTTCAATTTATCAGTGATATCCCATTCGGCCGGTGTCTTTGAACCTTGATTATAGCCCAACAGATGTCCGTTCACCCAAATATAGTAAAAAGAAATCACTCCTTCACAACAGATAACCACACGGCGGTCTTCCCAATCGGCAGGAATTGTAAAGGTACGTCTGTAGGAACCGACTTCATTCTCTTTATATGGAACTAAAGGCGGATTCTTTTTAAAATGGAACAGTTTGTCATCGAACTCATAGGTTTCGTTTACATAAATAGCTGTTCCATATCCTTGACGTTCCCAATTGCCGGGAACCTGAATATCCGCCCATCCTCCTGTATAAAACTCCGGTTTATAAAAATCCTTCGGACGGTTATCGGGATTCTTTACCCAATGGAATTTCCAACTACCGTTCAGACTCATGTAATAAGGAGAAGATTCATAATCTCCGTTACGGATATCAGATACGGTTTGATAAGGCCACACATAAGTATGAGGGGCCAGTTTGTTCAGTCCGACAGCATATTGGCTCTGCCATTCGGGTTGTTGTTGCGCCATTACTGGAAATATAACCAGAGCAGCCCAAAAATATAATAATGTATTTCTCATATATCTATTTATTCTATCATTACCTCATCAAAATAAATCCTTGCCTCTTGTCCGGGGCGTACATGGGTTGCAGGACACTCTCCGGCTCCTTTAGCAATAATCCGCACATAACGGCCAATTTCCTTATTCAAATCAAGTACCACATCCTCTTTGAAAGTCCCTTCACGGAAAATCTCTCCATCCGTGAACTGTTTACCGGATACTTTACGATAATCCCGATTATCATTTGAGACCCACACTTCAATATCTGCCGGTTTATGGGCAGCCATGCCATAATTCGTTATGCATCCCACTGATACAGAACGAAGCGACTCCTTCTTTTGCAAATCTATAGTAAAAGCGACAGAATCACTGCTTTCCCATGAATGCCATTCGAAATCCGACTGGCGCAAGCTGCCACGTATACCATTTACTAAAATCTTCCCAGCCTGTGTATTTCCTAAAACAGGTTTGGCGGTAGCCTTATTCCAAACCAAAGGCAATGTCAATGTTTTTCCCATCTGCCGACCTGCTCTATAAGTCGTACACTTTATAGTTTGTGTACCGGTCACCACCAACGGGCTCTTATATAGCAGAGACCGGTCTGTCGGCTCCTTACCATCCATTGTGTAACGGATTTCCACATCAGGACGTTCACATTCCAGTCTCACCTGTAGTTTTCCATTAACAGGAGTTACCGTATGTTGTATATTATACATGGAACAGGCAAACACAATCCCTTTTGCAGACAGATGCTCGTTGAATTTATCCATTGCCACCAAAAAACTTCTCCAATTCTTATGCCAAGGCTGTGTCCAAGCCACTTCGGCTAAAGCAGCCAGACGAGGGAACAGCTGATACTCCACATCTTTCGGTTTATTGCAAAACTCAGTCCACATAGAAGCCTGTACTCCCATCAGCAAGGAACGTACCTCCGGACTCCATTCTTTCTGTATCGGTTCATACCTATATACATCCTTCAATGTATTATTCCCAAAATAGGTCAAAGGTTCAAACCATTGCGGTCCCTGATAACGAATCAAATACATGATACGTGCAGGAGTCATGACAAACCTATGCCCTTGCTCCGCTGCCTTGACGGCAGCCTGACCGTAGCCTCTCCAACCATAAATAATTGCTCCGTCGGGAATCCGGGTATTGGTCAGTTCATCCCAGCCCATGGCTTCTTTCCCTTTGCTTTGTACATATTTACTCATTCTCGCCATAAAATAACCTTGCAACGCTTCTTCGTCCTCCAAGCCTTCCTGTCGCATACGCTCCTGACAAAGCGGACACTCCTTCCAATGCGTTTTCCGAGCCTCATCCCCACCCAAATGAATATACCTGGAGGGAAACAACTCCACCACCTCGTCAATCACCCCTTGCAAGAAAGTGAACACACTATCGTTTCCTGCACAGAAGATCACATCCGCATGATTTCCTCCCAATCCTGGAAGGACACCGATAAATTTATCGACCACAGGACAAGCCA
>OJPD01000269.1_pt1 | contig 42335 bp, 36 predicted proteins | sample 1598371 | NCBI WGS metagenome assembly OJPD01 (sample SAMN03922478, study PRJEB24848) | human gut metagenome | isolation source: stool sample | host: Homo sapiens | place: Germany | collected 2010-11
CTTCTCTGTAAATATCGCAGGTTTTCAGCAACTCTTCATGCCTGCCGGTGGCCACAATTTTTCCTTCGTCCATAACAACGATCAAGTCGGCGTGCTGTACGGAGCTGACACGCTGTGCAATGATGATTTTGGTTGTGTCCGGTATAAACTCGGCAAAGGATTTTTGGATGGAAGCATCCGTTTTGGTATCAACAGCAGAAGTGGAATCGTCCAGAATCAGAACCTTTGGGTTTTTCAGCAGAGCGCGGGCAATGCATAGCCGCTGCTTCTGACCGCCTGATACATTGGCGCCGCCCTGCTCGATATAGGTATCATATTTGTCCGGGAAGCTTTGAATAAATTCATCCGCGCAGGCAAGGCGGCAGGCTTCCTCGATTTCTTCATCCGTGGCATTTTCGTTGCCCCAACGCAGATTTTCTTTGATTGTACCGGAGAACAGTTCGTTCTTTTGCAGCACCATGGCAACGGCATTGCGCAATACGTCCAAATCATATTTACGCACATCCACGCCGCCCAGCAGCAGCCTTCCGCTGCTTACATCATAGAGCCGCGGAATGAGCTGTACGAGGCTCGACTTGGAAGAGCCCGTGCCGCCGATGATGCCAACGGTCTGCCCGGAGGCGATAGAGAGGTCAATGTTGCGCAGCACCTTCTTGTCCGCCTTCGCCGCATATGCAAAGCTTACCTGCTCAAAGCGGATGGAACCGTCCCTGACGGTCATTTCCGCGCCGGTCGGGTTGTCAATATCCGTTTTTTCCTCCAGCCCTTCCGCAATGCGGTGAGCAGAGGCAAGGGAGATGGTGATCATGGTAAAAACCATGGAGAGCATCATCAGTGCCATCAAGATCTGCGTGGCGTAGGAGAACAGCGCCGTCAGGTCGCCGGTGGTCATGCCAAGTGCCGCACTGTTCCCGCTTGCGACAATGGCTTTTGCACCGATCCATGAGATCAGGATCATGCAGGCGTACATGAAGAACTGCATAATGGGCGAGTTGAACGCCAGCAGCCGTTCTCCGGCGGCAAAATCCTCATAGATACTCTGAGAAATGCCTTTGAACTTTTTGATCTCGTGATCCTCCTGATCAAAGGATTTCACCACACGGATGCCCCGGACATTTTCCTGCACGACATTGTTGAGCGTGTCGTAGGTGCGAAAAACGCGGCCAAACAGCGGCCCGACCTTGCGGATGATCAAAAGCAGCAGCAATGCCATAATGGGAATGACCGCAAGGAAAATGAGTGCAATGGTCGTGTTGATGCGGAAAGACACGATCATGGAAAATACAAGCATGACAGGGCCGCGCACCGCCATGCGGATCAGCATTTGATAGGCATTCTGAATATTGGTCACGTCGGTTGTCAGGCGGGTGACGATGGAAGCAGTGGAGAACTTGTCAATGTTGGAAAAGGAAAAGGTCTGCACATTGTCATACATATCCTGCCGCAGATTGGCGGAAAAGCCCACCGAGGTTTTTGCGGCAACGTGGGCGGAAAGCACGCCGGTCAGCAGCTGTAGGACAGCAAAGACCAGAATTATGGTGCCGAGCTTCCAGACCGCCGCCATCTCTCCCGGCTCGATCCCCTGATCGATCAAGTCCGCCATGCGAAGCGGGATGAGAATTTCGAAGGCGGCCTCCAGAACGGAGAGCAGAATGGTGAGTATGGAGCCTTTCTTGTATTCTCGCAGGATCCCCAGCAAGGTTTTTGTCATTTTGTTCCTCCTTTATATCCGTGTGTAGCAAGCTACATATAAGAGCGACAGAAAAGCCGATCGGCTATCGGCTTTTACGCTAAATGTTCCGCAACGGTGATCAGAAGCTTTCGCAGCTGCTCGCGCTCCTCGGGAGAAAGGGGGGATAAAAGCATTTGCTCGCTTTCCAGCCGGTTCCGCTGCATATCCTTGTCAAGAGCCTCTGCCTGCACGGTCAGCTTGACATTTTTGTTGCGCCCGTCCTCGCAGGGCCAGCATGTCACATAGCCGCTTTGCTCCATGCGCGAAACAAGACCGACGACGGTGGGGTGAGCGACACCCAAAAAGGTTTCGATCTCCTTTTGTGTGGCCTGTCCACCCCGGCTGCTGAGGTATAGAAACACTCTGCCCTGGGACATGGTTAAATGGTACTGCTTCAGCTCAGCATCGGCTCTCACCGCCAGCTTATCATTGATGCGCTTGATGAGGTAGCCGACATCGTTCTTCATCACTGGGATTCACCTCTGCATGTAGTATGCTACACATGGTAACAAAAAAGCATCAGAATGTCAAGCGCTTCTGCAAAAAACGTTTTTTCGCGTGCACTCGGCGCTTTTTACTTCCTGCCGCTTTGCGGCAGCGTGACCTGAAAGGTGATGATGCCGCTTTCGTAGCGAGCGCTGATGCGCCCGTGATGGCGGGTCACGATGGCCTTGGCGGTGGACAGTCCGATGCCGCTCCCGCCGGTCGTGCGGGCGCGGGAGGAGTCCGCACGGTAAAAGCGGTCAAAATAGTGGGGCAGCTGCGCGGCATCCACCCCGGCGCAGGGGTTGGAGAGCGCCAGCTCCACGCTTTTTCTCCGAGAAAAGGCCGTAAGGTGGATCGTTCCGCCCGCGTCACAGTATTTTACAGCATTGTCCAGCAGGATCGTCAGCAGGCGGGAAATATCATCCGGCACGCCGCTGACGCACAGACCGGGGGCGATCTCCGCCGTCAGTTCTTTTCCGGCAGACTCGGCAAGGGGACGAAAATTTTCGATGCAGCCCTCAGCCAGCTCACTGAACGGTACAGCCGCGACAGCGGAAGGCGGCAGAGCCTCCTCGCTGCGCGCCAGCTCCACGAGATTTTTGATGAGGCTGTCCATGCGCTGGATCTGCTCCTGCCCGCTTTCCAGCCACAGACGGTTTTCCTCTGTTTCTTCGATCAATCCCAGGTCGGCGGACAAGATCGCAAGGGGCGTTTTCAGCTCGTGGGAGGCGTCTGTCACGAATTGCCGCTGCCGCTCCCAGTTTTCCGCAAAGGGGCGCGTAACGCGCTTGGAGAGCACCAGCAGCAGAAGGAATACGATCCCCGTGCAGAGCACAAAGACCGCCGCCATCACGCGGAACACCGCATAAGCGGATTGCAGCTGCATGAAGCAGTCAACGACGATCAGCGTATATCCGCCGGCTTCATTTTCAAATCTTCCGAAGCGGTACTGCCCGACATAGCCCTTGGCCGTGCCCTTGGAAACGATCTGCTCGATCGTGGAAACAACGGTCTGTCGGTTCAGCGCGGCAATGTGTTCAAGATCGACCGCACTGACGGCGTCCTCCGCCGTCAGGCGCACAATGAAATAGCGGGTCTCAAACGGCGTCTCCGGCGTGACCTGAAAGCCTGTGTGGGCGGAGGGGCTTGCATTGCCGTCCGGCACCGGGAATTCGCCATCGTTCTGATATAGGATGTCGATGGCCTTGTCCGCCCGGCTTGCGGCAACGTAGTAATTTCCAATGCCGATGGTCGCGCAGAGAACCGCCATGGTCCCCAGCAGCGACAGCATGGCGATGCCGATGAATTTTTTCCGCAGCGTTCGGATCATGTGATCTCCTCCAATAAGTATCCCTGCCCCCGGCGGGCGGCAATGCGGACATTGGACCCAACCATTTCCAGCTTTCGGCGCAGATAAGAGATATAGGCCCAGACGACGTTCAGTTCCGCGTCGCTGTCATAGCCCCAGATGCGCTCCATGAATTGCTCTGTGGAGATCAGCCGTCCCTTTTGCCGCATCAGCAGCTCCAGCATTTGAAATTCCTTGCTGCTCAGGCGCACGGAAGCGCTTTCGCCGACCAGCTCGAAGGTGGAGCGATTCAGGGTGGTGTTGCCGACGGTGAGAAGGCTTGGGGGTATAGGCACCGCCGCGGCGGGTCAGCGCCCCCACCCGCGCTACGAATTCTCTGGGGTCAAAGGGCTTGGGAAGATAATCGTCCGCGCCGCCGGTCAATCCCGCTACGCGGTCTTCGATCTGGCTTTTTGCCGTCAGCAGAAGAACAGGGGTCGCAACACCCTGCTCCCGCAGAGCGGTCAGAACCTGTAGCCCGTCCAGCTTCGGCATCATGATGTCCAGTACCAGCGCGTCATAGTTTTCCGCAAGGCCATAGTCCAGCGCGTCCTGCCCGTTGTTGACCACGTCCACGGAATAATGCTCCCGCTTGAGCAGCGCCTCCAGCGCGCGGGTCATGGCAGCTTCGTCATCGGCCACTAAAACTCTCATATCGGTCCCTCCTCATGGTGTTCGATCAGATCGCGGATGGTTTGCAGGGAAAGGTCGGTGGAGGTGATCTCATCGGCGCAGCGCTTCAGCTCCTGTATCAGCAGCGCCTGATCCGGAATGTTCTGCTTATATTTGAGCTGATGCTCGATATTGGCCCAGCAGTCCATGGCGATGGTGCGCAGCTGGACCTCCAGCCATACGGTTTTTGGGGAATTTCCCAGAAAGCGCAGCGGCATCGAAAGGATCATGTGATAGCTTCGATAGCCGTTGGGCTTCGGGTTGCGGATATAGTCCTTTTCCGTTTGGATCTGCACGCCGGGGATGGCGCGGATCAGCTCCGCCGTGCGGTCGATATCCTGAATGAACGGACAGACCAGGCGGACGCCCGCGGCGTCAAAGACGTTTTTCATCGCGCTTTCCGCCGTGACGGGAAAAGCGAGCCTTTGCAGCTTTTGCCGCATACTCTCCGCGCTCTTGATGCGCGTTTGAGACGACGCGACCGGGTCACGGTTTCCCAGCTGCACCTCGTAGCGGCGGATCATATCCATGCAGGAGAGAAACTCGGAGATCGCGCCTTCCAGCAGGATCAGGTTCTCTCCGTAGAATTCCCGCTCCGCCGATGTTACTTCCGGTACTGAATAGTCCATGATCGACCTCCTTGCTGTCATTGTAAGTCATTGAGGTACAGGCCGCAGCGCAGGCGGTCGCTCTCGTCCAGCGTCAGCTGCTCTGCCTCGGCTTTGACGGAGATGTGCCCGACGCCGTTTTCATCTGTGGAGGCGTCTGTCACCGCAGCGGCGGTAAAATGCAGTGCGATGCGGCTGATCTCCCGGCCGTCGCTTCCTGCAAGGATCAAGGTTGCCTCGTTATCCTTCGGCACTTGGAAGGAGGATGCTTCTCCGCGATCGTTCAGCGCGGCGGACTGTTCTGTTTGCCGGCAGCGGATACGAACGCTGCCTCTGCGTATCGCCATTCCGTTTTCATATCGGAAAACCGTCGTAAGTTCCAAATTCTCTTCCTGTTCTGATTCTATCGCGGATTTGTGAAATAAGTTTGAATATGCACAAAAAACAAGAAATAAGCAGACGAGCAAACAGGCGGGGATCGAGGCCCTGCGGATGAACTTCATGGAAAAGCACCTCCCTTCAAGCTGGCTCCATCATACGCGGCGGACTCAAAAACAACTTAAAAAACGGAGAAAATGGATTTTTAACTTGCTTTTAAGTTGGGCATCTACAATGGGGGCATCCGAAAAAGAAGGAGGGTGTGTTCCTTTGATCGAAATTGAACACCTGAGCAAGCGATACGGCGAGCATCCGGCAGTTTCCGATCTGAGCGTTACCATCGAAAGCGGTCAGATCTACGGCTTCCTCGGCCCCAATGGAGCGGGGAAGTCCACCACCATGAATATCATGGCCGGCTGCCTTTCCGCAACGGAGGGGCATGTGCGCATCGGCGGCTACGATATTTTTGATGCGCCGGAAAAGGCCAAAAGGCTCATCGGTTATCTCCCCGAGCAGCCGCCGCTTTATCTGAATGAAACACCAATGGAATAACTGCGCTTTGTAGGGGAGGCTAAGGGGGTGCGCGGAGCGGAGTTGACGGTACAGATCGCCGATGCCGTGGCGCGCACAGGCATTGAGCCGGTTCGAAACCGCAGAATTTCCACGCTTTCCAAGGGCTACCGGCAGCGCGTGGGCATTGCGCAGGCGCTGCTCGGCAGGCCGGAGGTCATCATTCTGGATGAGCCGACCGTCGGCCTTGACCCCATCCAGATCATCGAGATCCGAAATCTGGTCAAGGAGCTCGGAAAGCGCCACACCGTCATTTTCAGCTCCCACATTCTCTCCGAGGTGCAGACCATCTGCGACAAGATCCTCATCATTTCCAAAGGGACGCTGACCGCCCTCGGCACTCCGGCGGAACTGGAGCGGCAGCTGCGCTCGGCGGGCGAGATCGTGCTCACCACAGACGCCCCCGTGGGAAAGGCACAGGCGCTGTTGGCGGCGCTGCCCCATATCACAGCGGTCGATCAGCCGGAGCTTGCGGCAGGCGGCGCGGTGACCATGCACCTCAAAACGGACAGCGAGGATATGCACGCGGTCTCCCGCAGCATTTTCTTTGCCTTTGCAAAGGAAAATCAGGCACTTTTGGAGTTGTCTGTCCGGAAGGCCAGCTTGGAGGATGTGTTCCTTGAGCTGACGGAGAGCGGGCAGACGGAGGAAACGGAGGCGGATGTATCATGAGTGCTGTATTTCGCCATGAACTGCGGAGCTATTTCCATTCGTTGACCGCCTATGTATTCGGCGCATTCCTGTTGGCGGTGATCGGCATCGGCGCCATGTTCTACAATCTGGAGGCTGCGGTGAGCAACTTTGAGTTTGTGCTCAGCTTTGCCAGCATCATTTTCATGGTCATCGTTCCGATCCTGACCATGCGCACTCTGGCGGAGGAACGGCGGCAGCGGACAGACCAACTGCTCTATTCTCTGCCCATCACCACCACGCAGGTGGTATTGGGCAAGTATCTCGCCCTTCTTGTGGTGTACCTGATCCCGCTGGCTGTCATTTCCCTCTACCCGCTGCTGTTTTCCCAATTCGGGGATGTGTATCTGCCCACCTCCTACGGGTCTCTGTTTGCCTTTTTCCTGATGGGGGCGGCGCTGCTGGCGGTGGGGATGTTCCTCTCCTCGCTGACGGACAATCAGGGCTTCGCCGCCGGTATCGGTGTTGCGGCGATCTTGCTGAACTATTACAGTGTGAGTCTTGCAGAGTACACCTCCTCCACGGCCATGGGCTCATTGATCGCACTGTATGTCATTGCTTTGCTGCTGGGCGTGGTGATCCACAATCTGACCCGGAACGAGAATCTGGCTTACGGTGTGACCCTTGTGCTGATCGCAGCACTCTCGGTCGCCTACTTTGTGAACAGCAGCGCCTTTGAGGGGCTGCTGCCGGATATCATGACAAAGCTCTCGTTGTTCCGGCAGTTCAATAGCTTTGTCAACGGCGCATTTGATCTCACGGCCATCGTCTACTATGTCAGCGTCATGGGCTTTTTCCTGTTTTTGTCGGTGCAGTCGATGGAGAAACGGAGGTATAACTGATGAAAAAGTTTTCTCTCAAAAGGGCCTCCGTTCTCTCTGACCAGAACCGGAACGCCCTGCGGGGCGGCTCCTATTCACTGGTCGTCACGGCCATCGTGCTGGCGATCCTGATTGCGGTGAATGTGTTCGCCTCGGCGCTGCCGAAGTCCATGACCAACTATGATATCAGCTCCAGCAAGCTCTATTCCATCACCAGCAACACAAAGGTCGTGGTCAACAATCTTCAGCAGGATGTGACCATCTATTGGGTCGTGCAATCCGGCGAAGAAAATGATGTGATCGAAAACCTGCTGAGCAAATACGAAAGTCTGTCCGACCACATTGAGGTGGCGAAAAAGAACCCAGATGTCTATCCCACCTTTACCCAGCAGTACACCAGCGAGAGCGTCCCCAACAACAGCCTGATCGTGGAGAGCGGCGAACGCAGCCGCTATATCAGCTACAATGACATTTACGTTCAGACTGCGGATATGTACTCGTATTCTTACTCCACCTCCTTCGACGGTGAAGGCGCCATCACCTCGGCTATCGACTATGTGGTAAACGAGGAGCAGCCTAAGCTCTATCTCGTGGAGGGCCACGGCGAGGCCGACCTCCCCAGCACCTTTGCCGAGCAGGTGGAAAAGGACAACATCGAAACGGAGAGCCTGTCCCTTCTCCATACGGAAACCATTCCGGAGGACGCGGACTGCCTGATGATCTACGCGCCGGAGAGCGACATTTCGGAGGACGAGCGGGATCTGCTGGCGGAGTATGTATCCGGCGGCGGCAAGCTGCTGGTGATCGCCGGCCCAACCCGTGAGGACGGGGTCCTGGAAAACCTGTACAGCCTGCTCTCTGACTACGGCGTGGAGCCGGCGGAGGGAATCGTGGTCGAGAGCGACTCCAACTACTATTCGGCGTTCAGCGGCCCGGCGGCCCTTTTGCCGGAACTGCACAGCGATGACATCACCGATTCGCTGATCGACTCCAATTATTCTGTTATCATGCCCATCGCGCTGGGCTTGACTGTGGATGGTTCCGCCAACGGAACGGTGACAGAACTGCTGACCACCTCGGAGACCTCCTTCAGCAAGGTGGCTGGCTACGCCATGTCCACCTACGATTATGAGGACGGCGACATCGAAGGCCCCTTTGCTACGGGTGTTTCTGTGCGCCCCGGCGACGGAGAAATGGTGTGGTTCACCTCGTCCTATTTCCTTGAGGACGCCTATAACGCCTCGTCCTCCGGTGCCAACGGCGACCTTGTTATGAATGCGCTGGCGGATATGATCGGCGAGAGCGAGGCCATGGCGATCCGCAGCAAGTCACTGAACTATGATTACCTGACCATCAGCGGCTCGACGGCCTCGCTGCTGAAGGTGCTGATGATCGGCGTATTCCCGCTGGCTTACCTCGGCATCGGCGTGGGCGTTGTGCTGACAAGAAGGAGGAAGCAAAATGAAGCGGTCTAAAAAACTTTGTATCCTCTTGGGCATTCTCATTGCAGTCTGCCTCGCAGCGCTGGCTGCAATGCTCTCGGAGGAGAAGAAGGAGGAGATCAAAACCAGCGGTGAAACGGTTTTATCCGTTGAATCGGCAAAAGTGACGGCACTGTGCTGGGAGCAGGACGGAACAACATGGAGCTTCCGCCGCGGCGATGACGGCTGGCAGTACGATGACGATGCAGAATTTCCTGTCAGCGACAGCGCCATGGACGCACTTTTGGAGCCGTTTCGCTCGTTGAGCGCAGCGTTCACCATTGAAAATGCCGAAGATCTCGGCCGGTATGGCTTGGATGAGCCGACCTGCACCATCACCCTGACTACGGATGATGAGACCTACACGGTGAAGCTGGGAGATCACAGCACAATGGATTCCCAGCGCTATATGGACATCGGTGACGGCAATGTGTATCTGGCCGCCAGCGATCCGCTGGACGCATACGATGTGGAGCTGGAAGACCTGATCGCCAACGACGATGTGCCGTATTTCGACGAGGTCAGCCAGATCCGCTTTGCGGGAAGCGAGGACTACAGCGTGATTTATGACGAAGACGGCGAGAGTATCTGCGCCGATGACATCTACTTTACCGTGGACGGAAAGCCGCTGGATACCAGCCGGGTCAACTCCTATATCAGCGTCCTGCGCTATCTGGAACTCACCGACTATGTGACCTACAAGGTCACGGACGAAGAACTGTCCGCCTACGGGCTGGACGATCCTGAGCTGAGCGTCAGCGTGGACTACACGGACGACGGAACCTCCGACACCTTTGTGCTGCACATCAGCAGAGATCCCGCGGAGAAGAAAGCTGCCGCAGATGCGGAGGACGAGGAAGCTTCGGACATTACCGCCTATGCGCGTGTGGGCAATTCCAAGATCATTTACCAGATCTCCGGCAGCAGCTATCGCTCGCTCATGGCAGCCGGCTACAATGACCTGCGGCATCAGGAGATCTTCTCCGGCGATTTTGATGATGTGACCGGCATTGATGTCACGCTGGACGGTGAGACCTATACGCTCACCGCTCAGAAGGACGGCAAGGAGCGGACATGGCTCTGCGGGGAAGCGGAAATCGAGATCGGTGATTTGCAGGACGCGCTGGAGGCGTTGACCGCGGAGGAGTTTACCTCTGAAAAGGCCGCCGGCCAACAGGAGATTAGCCTGACACTGCACTTGGATCATGAGGACGAACCGGAACTCACGATCGCGCTGTACCGCTGCGACGGCAGCAAATGTCTGGCCGTCGTTGACGGAAAGAGCGTCGCCTATGTTCCGCGCGGCGAGATGGTGACGCTGGCGGAAGCCGTTCGTGCCATTGCCCTGAACTGAAGCACAAAACAAAGCAGCACAAGCCCGCCTGAGTAGATCGGGCGGGCTTGTGCTGCCTCTGCAAGACGCCCAACGAGGTCCGATGCGCTCCCGGAACGCCGAAGGCACTGAGGGCAGATGGGGGGCTGATCGTTCATCGTCTTCAAAATAGTGTAGGAAATATTGCGGATCTCTCAGTATGTAATTCACCGCAGGAGGTTTATGTTGTTCTAAAGGCTGGGTTCTTTGCAAAAAATAGTAATTCGTGTGGGAAAGCGTAAAATCCCTTTTACTCTTGGACATTTCATGCTATACTGTGAACAATAGAAGAGGTATTGAGTAGAGGTATTTTAATATGGATTTGTTTATTCCAAAAGAAACGCTGGACTTACTGTCTTATCGTTCAACGCTTGGGCAAAGCCTGAAACAAATTTCTCTGAGCGCAACACCAATCAACTTGATTCTCGATGATATCGCGAAATACAGAGCAGGATACATTGATACACTCGTTCAGGAAAATTTGATAGGTTCTCGCTTCAAAAGCGATGACTCCATCATGCGAAAATATGAAAAGACGCTCGCCAACCACGGCGGCTTTAAGCAGTGCTTTAATGATGTGCTTGGTTTTCGACTTCGCTTTGATGAGTATCCAGTTAGCTTCCCAGACTATTTCAGAGTTGTTGATTTGCGGAATGGGAAACAGGTGGATGATGGTTACCGTGCGATCCATCTTTATTACCAGCGGGATAATTTGGCATACCCGATAGAAGTGCAGCTATGGTGTGGCAAAGATTATTACTTCAACCTCTGGAGCCACCAGTATGTCTACAAGTACAAAAGTCCGGAAATCGGGAAAAAGCTTTATCAGGAGTATATTGCCGGTTTGATCAAAACTGAGCAGGACTTCCAAAAGAGATTGGAGGCGTTTGACAATGGGCGATAAAAAGATATACATCGTTGCAAAAATCTTTGATCAGCAGGGCTGCCTTGCCTACCTCTGCAAGACGCCCAACGAGGCCCGCTGCCTTCCCGGAACGCTGGAGGCACTGAGGGCGGATGGGGTGCAGATCGTTATTCTGGATTCCCCTGAGATATATTCTGAGTATGCGCCCTATACCTATATTGAGGATTTGAAAGAGTTCATCGATAAGGTCGCACAAATGAACCGAGTCGCGTGACCCGCAAGGCACACAGACTACTATTTGACTACTACCGCAAAAAACCTCGAAGGCTATGCGCTGTAAGGCTTCCGAGGTTTTTCTTCAAAATGCCGCAAATTTGTGCAACACCAACCAAACCCTTGCGCCGCAAGGCTTTCCGGTTTGACGGCCTGATAACTCCGACTCTGAAGGCCGCTGGTTCGAATCCGGTCGGGCATACCAAAATGTGTTGATGAAAGATGCAGCACAGAAAACACCGCGCTTTTGCGCGGTGTTTTCACATATTTATCATCTTTTTCACCGCAAAAAGTTTTAAAAACAGTTTTTTCAAAAAGCAGTTTTTCCCCGCGACAGGCGACATTTTCGAGATGCAGCCGGTTGATTTTATGAACTGATGCGACTCGAACGCCGAAGCATGGGTGCTTCACTCTTGCTGCTATCTGGCGCATCTCACTTCTCTCTCACATTTGGGCAAAGAAAAGCCAGAGGAAGCGAATGCACGCCTCTGGCGTGCGTCCGCTTCCTCTGGCACCGCGGCCCCGCTGGGCTGCGTGGTCTTATTATTCGTCTGCCAATATTGCGCTCCCTTGGTATTGTTCGTCGCTTTGGCAGGGTATCAGTCCCTTTCACCAACGAACAATGCCGTATTCAGGAAAGAAAGGTGAAGAATCGCAAGAGTCCCTATCTTGAAGTGATCAGCAGCTTACAATGACACTTTATCAATTCAGGGAATATTTTAAAAATCAATTCAGCGCTGGATGCGGCCGGAACCATCGCCGTCGGCCAACTTTTCCACCTCGGCCGCTGTAACCATGTTATAATCGCCCTCGACGGTATGCTTGAGCGCGGAGGCCGCCACGGCAAATTCCACAGCCCGCTGATTGCCCTTACCGGCGAGCAGTGCGTAAATCAGACCGCCGCCGAAGCTGTCGCCGCCACCCACGCGGTCAACGATATGCAAGTCATATTTTTTGGAGAAATGGTATTCATCGCCGACAGCGTCAAACAGCATGGCGCTCCAACCGTTGTCGGACGCCGAGCGGGACTCGCGCAGCATGATAGCGACCTTTTCAAAGCCAAACCGATCAGCAAGCTGTCTTGCAACGGACTTGTAGCCCTCGCGGTTGATCTCGCCGGCATAGATATCGGTCGCCTCCGCCTCAATGCCGAACACATCCTTGGAATCCTCCTCGTTGGAAATGCATACGTCCACGTACTGACACAGATCAGTCATGGCCTCCCGTGCCTGCTGACAGCTCCACAGCTTGCCGCGGTAGTTGAGATCGCAGCTAATCCTGACCCCGTGTGCCTTCGCCGCCTTGCAGGCGTCACGGCAGGCATTCACCATGTTGGGGCCGAGCGCAGGCGTGATGCCGGCAAAGAGGAACCAGTCCGCGCCTTTAAAAATCACATCCCAGTCGAAGTCGGAGGGAGTGGACTCCTGAATGGCAGAATGCGCCCGGTCATAAATGCAAACGGAACCGCGCTGAGACGCGCCTTTCTCATTATAGTAGATACCGATACGGTCGCCTCCACGCACGATCATAGAGGTATCCGCGCCGCAGCGGCGCAGAGAGTTGACCGCAGCCTGTCCGATGGCATGCGCGGGCAGTTTGGTGACGTAGACGGCATCAAGGCCGTAGTTAGCCAGCGAAACAGCTACGTTAGCTTCCCCGCCACCGAAAGAAAACTCCAAGTGGTCCGCCTGAACAAAGCGCTCGTAATTGTATGGCTGGAGACGAACCATTCAACCGCGCAATATCCGACCGCCATACAGCTTTCCACCTTGATAAAAAGGGGGCCTGAGGAAATCTTCCTCAGGCCCCAAAACAGGCGCTTACAGCTTATCCTCACGCATAAAATGAGCATTGGTCCCATCAATGGAGAAGAACTCATCTGCTGCACGCCGACCGATGTCATCTGGGTACTTAGATATCTCATTCAAGTACTCTTTTTCATCTACATTGGTAAACGCGCCGTCTCGCATTATGACCTTGCCGTCCACTGCAACCAGCGAAACCTCGGATCCCCTGGCACTGTAAACCAGATTAGGTACCATGTTGCGCATTGGGTAGGTGTACACCGGCAACATGGAGGGACAACTGAGATCTATAGCAATATAGTCCGCGCATTTTCCAGGCTCAAGAGAGCCTACGGTATCGCCCAAGCCAATCGCTTGGGCACCCTCAATGGTGGCCATACGCAGGGCTTTCCAGGCGGGCATAACTTCCGGATTCTGATACTTGATCTTGTTGAAGAGGCAAACATTTTTCATCTCATTGATGATGTTATGGCAGTTGTTGCCCGGAGCCTGATCGGAACCCAAGGCCACCACACCGCCCGCCTGCTGGAAAACAACACTTGGGCAGACAATGCCATCAATGATGCCGATCGAACCCGGATTAACGATCATTGAGGCACCTCGTTTGGCAATAAGGGCAGCTTCCTCATCTGTACAGTCAGTAAGATGGACTGCAATAAGAGATTCATCCAGATAGCCCAACTCATCCAGAAAAGCTGTAGGACGCTTGCCATAGCGCTGGACGATCTGATAGGTCTCTCGATCTCCTTGCTGCACATGCATATGGATTTTGGTACCCCGCTCCTTGACCGCCTTTTGGATACGCAACAGCATCTCCGGGCTGACAAAGTCAGCGCCCTGCGGGCCAAACAGGATCTTAATCCGTCCCCCTGCCTTGTTGTTCCATTTATTATACAGATCAATGTTTCGATTCAGGCTCTCCTCTCCCATGGCATCATCAAACTCATAGAGTTCGCCCGGTTGATAAACCCGTCGTTTAGCCGCTCGAATCGTCTGTGCAATATTCCCTCGGGCGCCCACCTTATCGATGAAAGCACACACATTTTCCATTTTGGATTCATAGTCGCCCAGTGTGGTAGTGCCTGCCCGGACGGCCTCCAGAATGGCCACTCGGCTGCCTACATCCCGTTCCTCGTCATTAACCGCGTTGTCAAAGGGCTGGAGGCCGAACATCATCCAACTATTGGTGTCTTGGGCCAATCCGCGCATAATATTGCATGCAGTATGCATATGGCCGTCGATAAAACCAGGCAGCACCATATGATGATCCAAGGTGATCATTTCCTCAGCTGTATATTCCGCTAAAATCTCAGGCCGGTTGCCCACCTTCAAGATTTTGCCTCCGTCTACAGCCATAGCGGCATCACTATGATAGCCTACGCCGGCACCCTCCATCGTATAGAAATGCGGGGCCACCACAATGGTATCAATCTTTTTCATAAATGTCTCCTATTCCAACGGCAAAGCAGTTAGTGGACCTTCTCAGGGTAACGCCGTTTGGTAAGCTGAGTCAGAGTAATCAGGCTCACTGTCAGAATAGCAGCAGTAACCGCAATACTCAAGACATACTGTCCGGTCAGTCCGCCAAAAAGGAATCCCACGAAAGCCGAAATACCAACCGTAATTCCGTAGGGGATCTGCGTCATAACATGGACGATATGGTTGCAGGAAGCACCGGTAGAAGAGAGCACAGTCGTATCGGAGATAGGGGAGCACTGGTCGCCGAACAGGCCACCGCCAATCACGGCGCCAACAACAAACGGAATGGAAATATCAAAGGCGACGGCCATCGGGAAAGCAATGGGCATCATAATAGACCACACGCCCCAAGAGGAACCGGTCGAAAACGAAATGAGTGCGCCAAACAGGAATACCAAAGCCGGAACCATGCCGGGAGTCAGGTAATGCTCCACAATATGGATCAGGAACTCGCTGGTCCCCATACCTTTGACGATAGAGCCCAAGGACCATGCGCACACCAGAATAAAGGGAACCGAGATCAGTTCGGCCATACCATTGACAAAGGTATCGAACGCCTTGGTCACGCTGAAGAGCTTGGTGCTTACACCCATGATGCCCGCACCCAGCGCGCCACCCATAAAGGCGATGCAAATAGCAAGTGTAATGTTGGCACTGCGGAAGCATCCCACCAACCCGTTGTTAACCAGATCGCCGGACCAGAAAATGGTGGCAAAGAGAGAACCAAACAGGCAAACAATAGGGATAATAAAGTTCCACATAGTAAGCTTATAATCTGCGGGCAGTTCATTCTTCACCTCTGGAACCAAGGGCTGAACCCCGTCGTCCAGCAGCTTTCCGGTCTCTCTGGCCCGCTTTTCTTCCTTGTACATAGGGCCAAAGTTCAAGCCGAAAGCAGCAACGATCAAAACAGAAATCATGGCAAATACGCCATACAGATTGAACGGAAGCATATTCAACCAGATGCCCCATTCGTTGCCCTCAACGCCGCTTGCCAACAGCTCTGCGGCAATCAGTCCCGTGATAAAGGGACCATAGCTGCTAATGGGAGAAAGCGCAGCTAAATTGCATCCCATGGAATCCAAGATATAAGCCAATTTTGCTCGAGAGATGCGCACCATGTCAGTAACGGGCCGCATGATAGTACCAAGCATGAGGCAGGGCTCCGTATAGCTGAAAATGAAGGCGCTTAGGCAAGTAACGATCTGCCCCTTCTTAGCAGTATTGATAACCTTTGTCACCCTGGTAGCAAAGGCCTCTGCAGCACCAGTGGTACGGAGCATGGCGATCATACCGCCGGAGAGTGTAACCAAAATAATCAAAGATGCATTTCCGCTGAGAGAGGGGATCATATAGTCCGAGATAATTTTGACAAAACCAACCAAAGGGTTAAAGCCGTTCATCATTGTGGACCCCAACCAAACCGCGATGAATAAAGAGAAAATCGTCTGTTTGGTCCACAGGGCCAATCCGATTGCCACGATGGGGGGAATGAGACACAACACTCCATATGTAGTATCCATATAACAAGCCTCCTGTTATAAATTATCTGTGGTTTTTTTTCATGGAATCTCTGCTTCCGCAACTACAGGCCCTATCCGAATCTGCCAATCACACCTCCTCACTTTCTCGGTCCAGGGATGCGCAAAACGTAAGTCTTGCAAAATCAAGACACGGCATATCAGCTTTGAACGAGACTGATCATACGATATACCGTATATTTTCATGAACAGACCAAACGTTTTGCTCACTCCGGGTTCCAGCCTCCCACCGCTCCCAACATCTTCGGTTTCGGCAGCGCGAGTAACTACGGATCACACTTGGTTAATTTCGGTTTTCGTAACCGGATGCGTACATATTTGCAGGGATGAATTTTCCCTGGCCGTAGCGGCCAACAAACTTGGCGTTCTCCACCACAACCTGGCCTCGCAGCAGAACCGTCTCCACCCGACCAGACTGACGACGGCCCTCATAGAGGTTGTAGTCCACGCCGTTAGGGTTATCTGCCAGATGAACTGTCCCCTCATAATTGGGATCGAAAATGACAACATCTGCGTCAGAACCTACCGCCAGCGTTCCCTTTCTCGGATAGATACCGTTGATTTTTGCCGGCTGAGTGGCAATAACATCTACAAATTTCTGGCGGGTCAGCTTTCCCGTGCATACACCTTCGGTCCACACCATATGCAGTCGATCGCCGGCGCCGGGGGAACCGTTTGGAATCTGAGTAAAATCATTCCTGCCGGCCTGCTTGAGCTCTGCCACATCTATACCGCAGTGGTCGGATGAGACCGCCGTCAGCAGTCCGTCGGATAATGCCTGCCAAAGAGCCTCGCAGTCCTCACGATCCCGCAAAGCGGGGGAGCAAACGAACTTAGCCGCTTCATTGAAATCCGGATTATCCAGAACTTCCTTAGTGGTGGTCAGATAGTGAGTGCAAGTCTCGCCGGAAACCCGCTGGCCAGTTCCCTTGGCCTTTTGTAATTCGGCAATGGCTTCCCGACAGGTCATATGAGCAATATAAAGAGGCGTATCGGTCTGACCAGCCAGATAAATAGCCCGGCGCACCGCCTCCGCCTCAGTAAAAGGCGGACGGGAAACATAATGGTAATGCGGCGTCAGTTGGCCCTTCTTTACACACTCGCTGCGGAGGAAATTCAGGATCTCTCCATTCTCTGCGTGCACAAATACCGTAGCGCCAACCTGTCGGCTCTTCTCCAGAATACGGAAGAAAGTACCGTCATCTACATGAAGCGGAGAGCCGTTGTAGGCCATAAAAATCTTGATGCTGGAAATGCCTCTCCGAGGAAATTCTTCGATCTCATCAAAGATACTGTCCATAATATATGTCACCATGGAATGCAGTGCAAAATCCACACAAGACTTATCCTTCGCCCGCACATTGATTCGATAATCAATGGAATCCAGCAGTCCGCGATCCGGATCCTGCGGAGCAAAGTCCACAATGGTGGTCGTGCCGCCTACAATAGCAGAGTCGGTCGTCTCATATCCGGCGGTGTCACGGTTGCCGACATTACACAGGGCGGAAAAGTGGGTGTGCTGGTCTACGCCTCCCGGAAACACATATTTACCTTTGGCGTCTATCACAAGATCTGCAGCTTCATCCAAATGTGTCCCCATTGCGCGGATCACATCGCCCTCCACCAGGATATCCCCCACATACTCTTGTTCTGCGGTTACAATTGTGCCTCCTTTAATCAAGGTACGCATACTGTCATCTCCTAAAATATCAATTCTTGTTTGGTAAACATGGGAAAGCCTACGATATTCTTCTGCTCTGGGAAGCCCCAAGTAGACACCTTGCTGGTACGCAGCCCCATATCTACCATGGCTTCCGCAAATTTAACTGCTGGCATTACCCCATCCAACACGGGAACGCCCAGCTGGGCGGACAGGTCCTCAACAAAGTCCACGAAACCAGCGCACCCCAGCAAAATACATTCGGCGCCGTCCTGCTGCACGGCTAACTTTCCCTGATAGGCTAACGCTTCCAATCCCTTCTTGGGGTCCCTGCCAAATTCCAGCACGCTCAAACCTGTGGATCGGATAGAACGGCAAAACTTTTCCGCTCCATAGTTGGACACCACATCCTCTGTAACCTTGCGGGACCGATCCAACACCGATACGATAGAAAAGTACGGCGCTATAAATTTGGCAGCAGCAATGGCCGACTCACAGATACCCAGCACAGGCTTGGAGGTGACCTCTCTGGCTGCCTGAAGCCCTGGGTCACCAAAGCAGGCGATGATAAATGCATCGGCGCCTTCCTCTCGGTCTCCCCGGATCACTTCTTTCAGGACCCCCGGAACAGCCAAATACTCATCCACATAACATTCGATGCTGTCCGGCCCGGATGCCGGAGTAACCGCCCAAACCTGAGTGTCGCTGCGTGCCACTCGACGTGCTAAATTTTCTATACTTTCAGTCATGGATTGCGTCGTATTGGGATTGATGATTTTGATCTTCACAATTTTCCCTCCTCTTGGTCCAAAGCCTGAACCATCTCCATCAGCAGCTCAGCTCCCTGGTACAAGTCCTCAGGAGCGCTGTATTCTCGGATAGAGTGGCTAATCCCGTCTTTGCTGGGAATGAACAGAAGCATGGAGGGAACCGCTTTTCCCCAATTCATCAGATCGTGTCCTGCACCGCTGAACATTCTGCGAAAACGGATACCGCGGTTGCGGCACAGTGTCTCGCTCAGCTTTATCAGCTTAGAACTGCACTGGGTAGGCGACTGGCGAATATATTCTTCGCCTACCAGCTCCGGGTGCTCTTTCAGCACGGAGTCAATGACCTGATCCATGGGCTCCATCGTTGGGTTGCGCAGTTCCACAATAAACTCCACCTTGCCCGGAATCACATTGACCGCTCCTGGGAACACCTGAAGGGTTCCTACAGTGCAGACCATATCCGGCGAAGCGGCCTCAGTCCGTTCCATAAGCTGGGTAATGATCCGGCAGGCTTTCACCAGCGCGTCATCCCGCAGATGCATGGGTGTGCTGCCTGCATGATTGGCACAGCCGGAAACCGTCATGCGATAGCGCACGATGCCCACAATACCATCAACCACGCCTATTTGCATTCTTTCAGCTTCTAATACCCCGCCCTGCTCAATATGTAACTCCAAGTAACACTGATATTGGGTCAGATCTCTTCGGCAGGCGCCGACCTGCTCCATTGTAAGTCCGTGGAGGGCCAGATTTGGCCGCATAGCTTCATCAATCTCTCCGCCGGTAAATGCCTTACTTCCAAAAGTTCCGCCAATGACATTGCCCTCCTCCTCGGTAAATGCAATCACCTGGATGGGATGCCGATTTTGATATCCCAACTCCTTAAGGCGCTGCACACACTCGATTCCGGACAACACACCATAGGTTCCGTCGTAAATCCCGCCCCCCGGCACCGTATCGATGTGGGATCCAATGCAAATGATCTCTCCCTGACCGGGAAGCGTACCGATCAGATTCCCTACAGGATCGACGGATGTCTGAAGTCCTGCCTGTTCCATGCACTGCTGAACATAGATTCGTCCTTCGTCATAGGCAGGGGTATACGGCAATCGTGTGGTTCCTTCTTTCGGCACAAAACCGATTCGCCCAAGTTGGGTCAAATGATCGTATAAGCGGGTGCCGTTGATCATACTCATGCGGGGTCCCCCTTAGTCTCATGGGATCTGACAAACTCCTCCAGCTCCTGCAGCCCCTGCTCCAGGCACTGCATGGATGTCGCATAGGACAGACGGATATATCCCTCGCCAAATTCGCCAAAGGCCGTACCGGGTACCACTACCACCTGTCGTTCTTCCAGCAGCTTCATGGCAAATTCTTCACAAGGCATACCCAGTTGACTGATGTCAATAAATGCGTAGAAAGTCCCAGCCGGAGCATGGCAGGACAAACCAGGGATCTCAGATATCCGCCTCATCACATAGTCACGGCGCAGGCGGTACTGCTCCACCATATACTTCAAGTGGTCTTGCGGACCTTCCAAAGCTTCAATAGCCGCGACCTGGCAGGGAGTGGCCGCACAAGCACTGACATTTTCCTGCAGCTTGACCATATTCCGGATCACATTTTCCGGTCCGGCAGCATAACCGATACGCCAACCGGTCATCGCATAGGTTTTGGAAAGACTATCAATAACCAGGGTCCGTTCTTTCATTCCAGGCAGAGAAGCAAAGCTTGTATAAGTCCTTCCATCAAAGAGGATGTGCTTATACACCTCATCAGCCAAGATCACCAAGTCCTGCTTCTGGGCCAATTCGGCCAGTTGGAGCAGCGTTTCAGTGCTGGCTACAGCTCCTGTGGGGTTGCATGGGCTGTTTAGAATAATGGCCTTTGTCTTATCGGTAACAGCTTCGGCAATAGCGGATACATCCAAATCAAATCCCCGTTGTGCGTTGGTCTTCACCGACACCGGCACGCCGCCGCACATCCGGATCTGTTGGACATAATTAGTCCAGCAGGGTTCGTTGACGATAACCTCATCCCCAGAATTCAGCAGCACTTTCAGCGCCAAAAACAAGGCTCCCATGGCTCCAGGCGTCACCACAATTTGGCTTGCAGGATCGTAAGAGAGTCCCTCTGTGCGATGGAGATACTCTGCAATTGCCTGGCGCAGAGCCAACAGCCCTGCATTTTCTGAATACTTGGTCTTTCCTTCCCGAATGGCCCTGCACCCAGCCTCCACTACGTTCGGCGAGGCAGTAAAATCCGGCTCTCCCAGTGTAAAACTAATGACATGATCGTACTCCAGCGCCTTATTGAACATTTTTCGAATCTTGGAGGGTTGGATCTGCTGAGTGTTGTCTGAAATTTGAATCATATAGGTAACTCCTTTCTACTCCGATTCTTCCGTTCCCTTAATTTGAGAACAGTCATCAATATTCCAAATGCCAAGGAAAGCACCGCTGCAAATACGATACGATATTCTTGCGGAAGAAGAAATCCCACGGTATTGACGGGGATCCAAAAGAGAGGAATCGTTTTAAACAGAGTAAAATCGATCAATTCTCCCCAATCTACAGAGTCCACCGCTTGGCGTGGAGTGATATGCTGTCCCGCCAAAAAGCGGATTTCAGCATAATTTCCACATACTCGCATCAGAGCGGAATGAATAGGAGCAAAAAACAGATTATTGGTAACGCTGGTAAAAAAGGCCTGTGCCAGAGCATTTCCATATCCCGGAAGAAGACCTGCTGCCATGGCTTGCCGGGTACCTTGGCTGAACACGGTAAAGGCCAGCGTGACAAGGACGCCTCCTATTCCCCAACTCAGGCTTTTGAACCAAGTCGCCCGGTTGATCTGCCAAGTTCCCTCCAACAGACGTCCGGAGAGCAACTCACCCGCCGTAGCATAGACAGCGAATTGCGCAAAACCTGCCAGATAAGGATACGCTGTATTGACCTTGGCAAAGCCTCCTGTGACGCAAAAGAGTACCGTAAACACAGCCAACAACCCATAAGCAACTGCCCACCAAATATCGTTTCGTTTCATATGCATCCCCTAACTTTTGTACCCCAAATATAGCAAAATGGAACCGACGTTAAAATTCAGCGCCAGTTCCATTTTATGTAGTCTGTATATTATTTGGACAAGCCTTCTGTGTCCCGATGTGAGACCAACGAATCTTTATATACTACCAAAGGATAATGCAGTTTAGCCAATGCAGGCGGTACATTTTTCCCAAGTTTTATTTATAGCGCATCAAAATCGATCTTGTTGGTTGATACAGGAAGACTCTGGATCATCTGTATCCGGTTACGCACATTCATTTTGGTATATATGCTGTGGAAATGTTTTTTTACCGTATGGATACTGATATTCATTTTTTGAGCGATATCTTCATTGGACAGCCCGTGTACGGCCAAATCTAACATTTCCCCTTCTCGACTGGTCAAGCCGTACTGGCTGCACAACTTTTCATGATATCCTTTTGCGTAAAAATAGCGGGTGTCTCCCTTTTTTGCTTCATATACTAAACGGTATGCAAAGTGCTTGTGCAACTGCTCCAATACAAACATATCCCGTTCGCTAAACGGAGGCTTGTCAGCTTGCCGGTACAATTTCAATAAGCCGACCGGTTCTTCTCGAAAGGAGATGGAAAGGCCGACGGAATATGCCAAGTGATTGGGCAGATAGAAGTTCCGGTAGATTCCGCTGCTATTCACCTGTTCATCCGAAGATGGCATAGATTCCCGAAAAGCACCGCCTTTACAGGTATACAGCGCCCAGCGAAAAGCATCTGAATTCAGGCTTTCCTGCATCCAGACATCGACAGCCTGCTGAGGCAGATGAAAAGCCGCTGGGGCCTGAAACTGATAGGATCCATTCTCCGCAATAGAGATTCGGGCAAAAATTGCGCTATCATACGAAATCAAAAAAGGAAGCCATCGGTTGAGAATTTCATGCTGCATTTCCTCTACTGTATAGATAAATGAAATATTGTATGCGATCTCATTGAGGCGTATCCATTCGTTTTCATTTAAAAATGCCATATCAATATCTCCCTTAACATTTGTATCCAGCCATAAGCAAAGCTCAAAAAGATAACAGTATCAATGAATTCCGACCACAATCGCAATGAAAGCGTTCCCATCGTAGAAAGCATTCTACTCGGTCACGGGTGTAGATGCTCGAAATGCAGATGTGCCACATTATCTCTGACATAACATTCTCCCCACCCTTTCTTTGTCCGATCAGGTCTTGGCGTTCCCATAAATACACCCGATCCTATCGATAAGCTTCTCGCGTTATGCTACCATTATTATATCAGGCAGAAGGCTGAAAAGCAATTCCAAACAGAAAGATGAAAAGCAAAGTAATAGGGCTGCATCTCCACGATCACGATGTCGGGACATTAAAAATCTCAATTTTGAAACCATTCTTGACAGCAGGCATTTTCTTCACCTTTTCAGAGGCGAACGAAGCATAAACTTCCGTACGCAATCTACCTCTGCGCGGGCGGTATCATCGCGTTTTCGCCGCTGCTCATCCGCCTGCTTGCAGCGGAGAACTATCGTGTGATTGTATCCATACCGCCGATAAGATTTCAAATTTCATATTGCTGAATGCTCCTTGTATCTCTTTTACTATGTCCTTTGCAGTTGTGAAATAGATGTTTTTTACAAGTGTAGGGTCATCATACAACTGCCTTCTTACTAGTGTAGCTGCGATTCCAGAAGTGGCGAAGCCATATATCTGATTGTCTATTATGTGTTGCCTTCTTTTCTGTTCTTCTGGAAATGCCTGTTATGGCTTGGAACCTGTCAAATAGATCTTCCATAGGAACACCATCCTCAAAATCTCATTTTCTTCTGAATATCAGTAAGCTTGGTTTTAAGACAGCAGGCAAAGGAAAGAGGATACCCTAAAAATTAGGTATCCTCTCGGAAATTAGGTATCTGGGGCACGCTTTTGGTGAAATCGACGGAGTTTTTACCATCAACACAAAAGGTAAAAGGGACGCCACGCTTTCCTCATTGACAATTCGACGGGGAATGCTATAATCTGCTATGTCTGAAAAAATGTAAAATTGTATCGCAGAGGTGCCGCCGCGAGGCGGAGAATAGAGAATCCGGTGCGAATCCGGAACGATGCAGTCACTGTGTACGGGAACGGCCTGCGTAGCCACTGGGAAACTGGGAAGGGCAGCGCCGCGATGAACGAAGTCAGGAGACCTGCCTCTGCGGGAAATCTCAAGCCCGCTGCACACAGGCTGATATTTCTGCGAGTTTACCCGCGGCGCGATTTTTTCGCGGCGCGGTGTTGCTGGTTGGAATCGTGAGAGCGGCTGTGGGTCACCATGGCCGCTTTTATATTTCTTTCAGAACGATTTTTGAAGAAGAAGGTAAAGAGAAACATGAAAAAAGCACTTGCAATCCTGCTCACAGCCGTAATGCTGCTGGGCGTGCTGACCGCCTGCGGCAGCAAGAAGGACGACGCTGCCGACGACACGCAGAACACGGAGGACGCCGACAAGGCCGCGGCCGACAATGTCGCCGCGCTCATCGACGCGATCTACGTTCAGGAGCGCACCGATGAGACCGACGCGCAGTGCGAGGCTGCCAAGGCTGCCTGGGACGCGCTGACCGACGAGCAGAAGGCCATGGTCGAGGGTGAGGAAGCGAGCCCCGAGTATTTCGGCCTTGACACGGGCGATGCGTCCAAGGACGATCCCCGCAACCAGGATGACATCGGCGAGAACGAGCTTCTGGTCGTTTCCTTCGGCACGTCCTACAACGACAGCCGCGTGAAGGACATCAAGAACATTGAGGACGCCCTGCAGGAGGCCTATCCTGACTGGTCCGTCCGCCGCGCTTTCACGGCTCAGATCATTATCAACCACATTCAGGCCCGCGACGGCGAGAAGATCGACAACATGACCCAGGCGCTCGACCGCGCTGTGGCCAACGGCGTCAAGAACCTCGTCGTGCAGCCGACGCACCTGATGCACGGCGCGGAGTATGACGAAATGTGTGCTACCATCGACGAGTACCGCGACCGGTTCGAATCTGTCTCCATCGCAGAGCCCCTGCTCGGCGAGGTCGGCAGCGACGCGACCGTCATCAACGCCGACAAGGAAGTTGTCGCCAAGGCCATCACCGCCGCCGCGGTCGAGGCAAGCGGCTTTGACTCTCTCAAGGCTGCCAAGGAAGCTGGCGCCGCGTTCGTCTTCATGGGCCACGGCACCGCACACGTCGCCAAGGTCAGCTACAGCCAGATGAGCGCTCAGATGCAGAACCTTGGCTATGAGAACGTCTTCATCGGCACGGTCGAGGGCGAGCCGGAGGAGACCTCCTGCGAGTCCGTCATCGAGGCCGTCAAGGCCGCGGGCTACACCAACGTCATCCTGCGCCCGCTGATGGTCGTTGCGGGTGACCACGCCAACAACGACATGGCCGGCAGCGACGACGATTCCTGGAAGACTATGTTCGAGGCTGCCGACTTCACCGTCGACTGCCAGATCGCGGGCCTCGGCGAGATTGCCGACATCCAGGCGCTGTACATCGCCCACACCCAGGCCGCCATTGACGCCCTGAACGCATAAAAAGGATCAAAAAGGGGCTTCGAAGCGATTGTGCACCGCTTCGGAGCCTTTTCCAGATGGAGGTACTTCCCAATGAAAAGAACATTGACACTGATACTGACCGTGCTGATGCTCTGCACGCTGCTTTTCGGCTGCGGGCAGAAGAGCGGGGACGGCGATCCGCAGGACACGAACACCGAGCCCGCGCTTGCCGACGGCGTTTACACCGCGGATTTCAGCACCGACAGCAGCATGTTCCACGTGAACGAGGCATGCAAGGGCAAGGGGACGCTGACGGTCGAAAACGGCCAGATGACGATCCACATCAGCCTGCCGTCCAAGAGCATTCTGAACCTCTTCTGCGGCACGGCGGAGGACGCGCGGAAGGACGGCGCGGCGCTCTTGCAGCCCACAACCGACACCGTCACCTATTCCGACGGCCTGAGCGAGGAGGTCAATGGCTTTGATATCCCCGTGCCCGCGCTGGACGAGGAGTTCGACGTCGCCATCATCGGCACGAAGGGCAAGTGGTACGACCACAAGGTCTCCGTGACGAACGCCGTTTTGAAGGAAGACGACGCCGCCGCGCCCGCCGAGACGCTGGCCGACGGCACCTACACGATCGCCGTGACGCTCGAGGGCGGCAGCGGCAAGGCGAACATCCAGTCGCCCTGTACGCTGACGGTCGCGGACGGCAAAATGACCGCCACCATCGTCTGGAGCAGCAGCCACTATGACTATATGCTCGTGGACGGCGAGCGCTGCGATGTGCTCTCGACCGAAAACGGCTCGACGTTTGAGATCCCCGTCGCCGCGCTGGATACGCCGCTTGCCGTGGTCGGCGATACCACCGCCATGAGCACGCCGCACGAGATCGACTACACGCTGACGTTCGACGCCTCAAGCGCCGAGGTGAACGGATGAGACGCCTGCCGCGCGCGCTTCTCACGCTGTTGGCCGTGCTGACGCTCTGCGCCTGCGGGGACAAAGCGCAGGACGGTTCGAACGGCGAAAATGCGGCGGTCGCGTGGGATGCTCTGTCGTTTGACAAGACCATGCCGCTTGACTACGCCGCGCAGTTTTCCGTTTCCTACGCGGGTGACGAGTACAAGCGCATCACCATCGGGCAGGATCAGAAATTCCTGCTCGTGACGGAGGGCGCGGCCGTGCCCAGCGGCGTGCCGGAGGGCGTGACAGTTTTGCGGCAGCCGCTTGATGAAATTTATCTGGTCGCCAGCGCGGCGATGGACAGCTTTGCCCAGCTGGACGCGGTCGACAGCATCCGCTTCAGTGGACGCAAGGAGTCGGACTGGTATATCGAGCAGGCGAAGGAGGCCATGAGCGCGGGTGACATGCTTTACGCGGGCAAATACTCCGAGCCTGATTACGAGCTTATCTTGTCGCAGGGCTGCGATCTGGTGCTTGAAAACACGATGATCTACCACTCGCCCGAGGTCATCGAGCAGTTTGAAACGCTGGGCATCCCCGTGCTCGTGGAAATGTCCAGCTACGAGAGCGAGCCGTTTGGCCGCATGGAGTGGGTCAAGCTCTACGGTGCGCTCATCGGCAAGGAGAACGAGGCCGCGGCGCTGTTTGAGGAGAAAATGGACAGCGTTTCAGGCATTCTGGGCGCTGCGCCCACGGGAAAGACCGTCACATTCTTCTATGTGACGAGCAACGGCGCGGTCAATGTGCGAAAGTCGACGGACTATGTCGCTAAATCCATCGCCATGGCGGGCGGGGAATACGTCTCCTTTGACAACACGGAAGAGGAGAACGCCCAGTCCACCGTCACCATCCAGATGGAGGCATTTTACAGCGGCGCGCACGACGCGGATGTGCTCATCTACAACAGCATCATCGACGGCGGGCTTACGACGATCGACGAGCTTTTAGCGCTCGAACCGCTGCTTGGCGATTTCAAGGCCGTGCAGAACGGGAACGTCTGGTGCCTGACGAAGGACTTTTATCAGGAATCGCTCGAATTGAGCGACCTCGTCGTGGATCTCCACACCGTTTTGAGCGGGGCGGATACGCCGCTCCGGTTTTTGACAAAGCTGCAATAATTTTTGACTGGAAAGTTGAAACAGACAGGAGGGACGGGCATGGAGCAGAAGCGGAGAACACGGACGTGGTGCGGCTTTTTGCTGCTGCTCGTCCTTTTGGCTGTTTTTTTGATCTGGAATTTATTCGCGGGCAGCGTGCAGCTCTCCGCGTCTCAGATAAGACAAATTCTGCTCGGCGGCGGGGATGACCTGACGCAAAAGCAGATCATTATGCAAATTAGATTGCCGCGCATGGCGTCGGCGCTCATTTTAGGCGGTGCGCTGTCCGTGTCGGGGTATCTTCTGCAAACGTTTTTCCACAATCCCATCGCGGGGCCGTTCGTGCTGGGCATTTCGTCGGGCGCGAAGCTCGCGGTGTCGATCGCGATGATCGTTTTCCTCAGCCGCGGCGTCAGATCATCGTCAGCGCTGCTGATCAGCGCGGCGTTCATCGGCGCGATGCTCTCGATGGGCCTCATCCTGCTCATTTCGCAGCGGGTCAATCAGATGAGCCTTCTCGTCGTCTGCGGCGTGATGATCGGCTACATCTGCTCAGCGCTGACGGATTTTCTCGTCACGTTCGCGGACGATTCAAACATCGTGAACCTGCACAACTGGTCGAACGGCTCGTTTTCCGGCATGAAGTGGGAAAACGTGACGACGATGGCCTGGGCGTGCGGGATCGCGCTGATTTTGACATTTTTCCTCTCCAAGCCGATCCGCGCCTATCAACTCGGCGAGGTCTACGCGCGCAACATGGGCGTGCCGATCAAGGCGTTCCGCGCGGCGCTCATCCTGCTCTCCAGCGTGTTATCTGCTTGCGTGACGGCCTTCGCCGGCCCCATCTCGTTTGTCGGCATCGCGCTGCCGCACCTGATGAAGGCGCTTTTCAAGACGGCGGAGCCGCTTTTGCTGATCCCGGCGAGCTTCCTCGGCGGGGGCATCTTCTGCCTTGCGTGTGATCTCATCGCGCGCACGGCCTTTGCGCCCACGGAAGTCAGCATCAGCTCGGTCACGGCGGTGTTCGGCGCGCCGGTCGTCATCTACATGATGGTGCGCAGAAAGGCGGGGCGGGAATGAGCGGCTATTTGGAGACAAAGAATTTATCCGTCGGCTACCACGGCAAGCCCCTCATCGAGGATTTGTCCCTCTGCGTGCAGAGGGGAAAGATCGTTACGCTGATCGGGCCGAACGGCTCGGGCAAGTCGACGATCCTGAAAACCGTCATCGGTCAGCTGCCGGAGCTTTCCGGCACAGTGTATCTGGATGGCGAGACGCTGCGCTCGCGCAGCCGCAACGATGTCGCGCGGCGCATGACGATCTTGATGACCGCGCGCGTCGAACCGGAGCTCATGACCTGCCGCGATGTGGTCAGCTCGGGCCGCTATCCCTACACGGGAAGGCTCGGCGTCCTGCGGGACGAAGATAAGAAGATCGTCGAGCAGTCGCTCTCTCAGGTGGACGCGCTCGCGTTCGCCGACGCGCCGTTTTCCGCCGTCAGCGACGGCCAGCGGCAGCGCATTCTGCTCGCAAGGGCCCTGTGCCAGCAGCCGCAGCTTATCGTGCTCGACGAGCCGACGAGCTTTTTGGACATCCGCTACAAACTGGAACTGCTCTCCGTCCTCAAGCGCATGGTGCGCGAAAACGACCTCGCCGTGCTGCTCTCGCTCCACGAGCTCGATCTGGCGCGGCGCATTTCGGACACAGTCATCTGCGTCGCGGGCGACCGCATCGACCGCATCGGCACGCCGGAGGAGATCTTCACGAGCGACTACATCGCGCAGCTCTATCACTTGGAGCGCGGGAAGTACGACGAGTGCTTCAGCACATTGGAATTTGTACCGTAGCGCATACAAGTAAAAACGCTTTATAGAGATTGCAGAAGGAGGGGAGACCATGCAGAAGGCAGCGCCGAGATTGCTCATTGCCGGAACGAACAGCGGCTGCGGCAAGACGACGGTGACCTGCGCGATCTTGCAGGCGCTTGTCGACGGCGGCGTTTCTGTCGCCGCGGCGAAGTGCGGTCCCGATTACATTGACCCCATGTTCCACCGCGAGATCATCGGCGCGAAGAGCAGCAATTTGGACCCCTTCTTTTTTGACGACGACACGCTGCGCTTCCTCCTCGCGCAAAACGGCGCAGGGAAGGACGTGACGGTCATCGAGGGCGTGATGGGCTATTACGACGGCATCGGCCTTGATTCCTCGCGCGCGAGCACCTTTGAGGTCGCGCAGCGGACGGAAAGTCCCGTCGTGCTCGTGCTGAACGCGAAGGGCGCGGGACTGTCGGTGCTGGCCGTGCTCGACGGTTTTCTGCACTTTGCGCCGGAAAACCGCATCCGCGGTGTCATTCTGAACGGCTGCACGGCGATGAGCTATCCGACGCTTGCGCGGGCGATCGAAGAACGCTTCGGCGTGCGCGCCTGCGGCTTTCTGCCGCAAATGCCCGACTGCTCGCTCGAGAGCCGTCACCTTGGCCTCATCACCGCGGCAGAGGTGAATGATCTGAAAGAAAAGATGCAGCGTCTCGCCGCTAAGGCGCAGGAGACGATCGATTTGAACGCGCTGCTGCAAATCGCGAAGAGCGCGCCGCCGCTCGCATTAACGCCGCCGGACATTCCGGCGGCGGGCGAGCATGTGCGCATCGGCGTCGCGCGCGACAGGGCATTTTGCTTTTATTACGAAGACAGCTTGGAACTCCTGCGTCGCTTGGGGGCGGAGCTTGTGCCGTTCAGTCCGCTGTCAGATGAACGCTTGCCGGAAGACCTGCACGGCCTGTACCTCGGCGGCGGCTATCCCGAGCTCTACGCGGAGCGGTTGGAGGCAAACGCCGCCATACGCGCTTCTATCCGCGCGGCGGTGGAAAGGGGACTGCCCTGCGTCGCCGAGTGCGGCGGCTTTATGTACCTGACGCAGTCCATCGCGGGACATGCGATGGCGGGTGTTTTATCGGGCAGCTGCTTCGACGCGGGGAAGCTGACGCGCTTTGGCTACGCGACATTGACGGCGCAGCGGGATTCGATGCTGTTTGCCGCGGGCGAGCAGATCCCCGCGCACGAGTTCCACCGCTGGGATGCGGAAAATCCGGGCGAGGACTTCCTCGCGGAAAAGCCGAGCGGAAGAAGCTGGCGCTGCGCGTATGCGGGCGAAACGCTCTACGCGGGCTATCCGCATTTCCACTTTTACGCAAACCTGAGCGCCGCGGTGCGCTTTGTTGAAGCCTGCCGAAAGGAGAAACACCGCTATGAGTGAGCCGATGAAGCCGATGGAAATTGAACAGCGCAGCTTCGAGATCATCACGGAGCTGCTGGGAAACCGCGTGCTCGACCCCGAAAACGAGCTTGTCATCAAGCGTGTCATCCACACGACGGCAGATTTTGACTATGCCGACAATCTGACGTTTTCCGACCACGCGGTGCGCAAGGGCATCGCCGCGCTGAAAAGCGGCTGCGACATCGTCACCGACACGCAGATGGCGAAAGCTGGCATCAACAAGACGATCCTCGCAAGCCTCGGCGGCGAGGTGCACTGCTTCATGTCCGACCCCGACGTCGCGCAGGAGGCGAGATCGCGCGGCGTGACGCGGGCGTTCGTCTCGATGGAAAAGGCGGCGGCGCTTGAAAAGCCCTGCATCTTCGCCATCGGCAACGCACCGACGGCGCTGCTGTCGTTAGAGCAGCTGATGGAAGAGGAAAAAGCCGCCCCCGCGCTCATCATCGGCGTGCCGGTGGGCTTTGTGAATGTGGAGATGAGCAAGGAGCGCATCATCGAAAAGGCGCGCGCGCCGTACATCGTCGCGCGTGGACGCAAGGGCGGCAGCAACGTGGCCGCGGCCATCTGCAACGCCCTGCTCTATCAGATCAGGCGGTAAAAAGATGGAAGAATATCTCGTAAAGGACGGTAAGCGCCTGCGCCTCGGCTACACAACCGGCTCGTGCGCTGCGGCAGCGGCTAAGGCCGCGGCGTGGATGCTGCTGACGGACAGGAAGAAAGAGACGATCCGCCTGCAAACGCCGAAAGGCATCGAGCTCAATTTAGACGTGCTGGACATTCAGCGGTCCGCGGACGAGGTGCGCTGCGCCATCCGAAAGGACAGCGGTGACGACCCCGACGTGACGCGCGGTACGCTCATTTTTGCCGCGGTGAGAAAATCGGCCACGCCCGGCGTGACCATCGACGGCGGCGAGGGCGTTGGCCGCGTGACGAAGCCGGGACTTGACCAGTCCGTGGGAGCGGCGGCTATCAACTCTGTGCCGCGGCAGATGATCGAAGAAAGCGTGCGCGAGGTCTGCACGCTTGTCGGCTACGACGGCGGCATTGACGTGACGATCTCCGCGCCGGGGGGCGAGGCGCTCGCGAAAAAGACCTTCAACCCGCGCCTCGGCATTGAGGGCGGCATCTCAATTCTGGGCACGACCGGCATCGTCGAGCCGATGAGCGAGCAGGCATTGCTTGACACCATCCACGTGGAACTGCGGCAGCGGCGCGAGAACGGCGCGGACTACATCCTCCTTGCGCCCGGCAACTACGGCGCAGACTACATCCGCGATTTTATCGGGCTTGACCCGAAGACGGCGGTGCTGACGTCGAACTTCATCGGCGACAGCCTGGAATTCTGCAAGGAATTCGGTTTTCACGGCGCGCTGCTCATCGGACACATTGGTAAGCTCGTCAAGCTCGCGGGCGGCATGTGGAACACGCACTCGAAATTCGGCGACTGCCGCATGGAGATCATCGCCTCGCACAGCGCGGCGCTGGGCCTGCGCGCAGAACGCACGGAGGAAATTCTGCACTGCTCCACCTGCGACGACGCGCTGCACATCCTGGACGAAGAGGGGCTGAAGGATGCCTTCCTCGTGCGTCTGGGACAGCGCATCAGCACGATGCTCGGCTATAAGAGCGGCGAACTCCAGAGCGGCGCAATCTTATTTTCGAAGGAATACGGTTTCCTCTGCGAAACGGAAGGCGCGGAGGAACTGCTCGAACAGATCAGGGAGGGCTGAACGTGGTACATTTTGTTGGCGCCGGAAGCGGCGCGCCTGATCTCATCACGCTGCGGGGCGCAAGGCTCCTTGGCGAAGCAGATGTGGTGATCTACGCGGGTTCGCTGGTGAATCCCGAGCTGCTTACATTCACGAAACCGGGCTGCGAGGTTCACGACAGCGCGAAGCTGACGCTTGAAGAGGTCATCGCCCTCATCGAGCGGGCGGAGCGCGAGGGAAAGACCACCGTGCGATTGCACACGGGCGACCCGAGCATTTACGGCGCGGTGCGCGAGCAGTTCGACGCGCTCACAGAGCGCGGCATTGACTTTGATGTCTGCCCCGGCGTCAGCTCGTTCTGCGGCGCGGCGGCGGCGCTGCGGGCGGAATACACGCTGCCGAACGTGAGCCAGACGGTCATCATCACGCGCGCGGCGGGCCGCACGCCGGTACCCGAGCGTGAGTCCATCCGCAGCTTGGCCGCGCATCAGGCGACGATGGTGCTGTTCTTGAGCACCTCACTCACAGAAAAGCTGCAAGGCGAGCTCCTTGCGGGCGGCTATGGAGAGACAACGCCCGCGGCTGTCGTTTACAAGGCGACATGGCCGGAGGAGAAGATCTTCCGCTGCACGGTGGGCACGCTGCATAAGACGGTGACGGAAAACGGCATGAAAAAGACGGCGTTGATCGTGGTGGGCGGCTGCCTTGGCGGCGAGTATCTGCGCTCGCTGCTCTACCATCCCGACTTTACGACGGAATACCGCAAGGGGAAGGCATGAAGATCGCAATTTTTGCCTACAGCCACGGCGGCTGCGCGGCAGCGCGGCGCGTTCGCGCGGTGCTGGCGGAGGCGGAAACCGTCTGCTACGCGGTACCGCGATTGGAAGAGGCAGGCTTTCTGCCGCTTGCGAAGGACATCTACCGCGAGCGCTTTTCGTCGATGGATGCGCTCATCTTCATCGGCGCGTGCGGTATCGCCGTGCGTGAGATCGCGCCGTATCTTGTGAGCAAAAAGACCGATCCCGCGGTGCTCTGCATCGACGAGAAAATGCAGTTTGTCATTCCGCTGCTCTCCGGTCATATCGGCGGGGCGAACGATCTGGCGCGCCGCCTTGCCGCGACGCTCGGCGCAGCAGCGGTCATTACGACGGCGACGGATGTGAACGGTAAATTTGCTGTCGACGCCTGGGCGGCAAAAAACGGCTGCGCCATCTCGAGCATGCCGCTTGCGAAAAAGGTCGCGGCGGAGATTTTAGAGCACGACGTGCCGCTTGTGAGCGATTTTCCGATCAAGGGTGCATTGCCCGGCGGAATTGTGGAAAAAACGCAGGGCGCGCTGGGAATTGTGATCGGATACTGCACTAAAGAACCGTTTGCCGAAACGCTGCGCCTCACGCCGAGAGTATTGCGTCTCGGCATCGGCTGCCGCAGGGGAACTGCACAGGAAACCATTGAAGCCGCCGTTGCGGCGGTGCTTTCTGCGCATCAGCTGGATCCAAGCGCGGTCAAGGGCGTCTATTCCATTGACTTAAAGCAGCAGGAGGCAGGGCTGCTTGCCGCCTGCGCGAAGCACAACTGGCCGACGGTATTTTACACGGCAGAGGAATTGCGCAGCGTACCGGGCGAATTTACGGATTCCCCCTTCGTGCAGGAGATGACGGGCGTCGGCAACGTCTGCGAGCGCGCGGCGATGCGCGGCGCGGAGAAATTATTGGTGAAAAAGACTGCGGTGGACGGCGTGACCGTCGCTGTGGCGGCGGAGCATTGGGAGGTTTCCTTTGGGTAAAGTGATCGTGGTGGGCATCGGCCCCGGCAGCTATGAGGATATGACGATCCGCGCCGACCGCGCGCTGCAATCGTGCGACGCCATCGTCGGCTACGGAGTTTATGTTGACCTTGTGAAGGAGCGCTATCCGGACAAGGCGTTTTATGAAACGCCCATGACGCAGGAGGCAAAGCGCTGCGCGCTCGCGCTTGATCTGGCGCGCGCGGGCAAGACCGCGGCGATGGTCTGCTCGGGCGACAGCGGCATTTACGGCATGGCGGCGCTCGTGTACGAGCTGCGCGGCGAGAGCGAAGAGCCTGAGATCGAGGTCGTCCCCGGCCTGACGGCGGCATGCAGCGCCGCGGCGCTTTTGGGCGCGCCGCTGACGCACGACTTTGCCGTCATCAGCCTGAGCGACCGCCTGACGCCGTGGGAGACCATCGAAAAGCGCCTGACGCACGCGGCAAAGGCCGACCTGACCATCGCCCTTTACAATCCCGCGAGCCGTTCGCGGCCCGCACATTTGAAGCGTGCGTGTGATATCCTGCTGCGCGACCTGCCGGACAGCCGCCTCTGCGGCATCGTGCGCAACATCGGCCGCGCGGGGGAAAGCTGGCGCACCCTGACGCTCGGGGAGCTCAGAGAGGCAGAGGTCGATATGTTCTGCACGGTGATCGTCGGCAACGTATCAACGAAGGAAATTGCGGGGCGGCTCATCACGCCGCGAGGGTACAAAAATGTGTAAGATCTGCATTTTCGCAGGCACGACGGAGGCGCGCCGACTCGTGGAGCTTTTGAGCACCCAGCCGGTCTCCGTCACGGCCTGCGTAGCAACGGAATACGGTGAAACGCTCCTGCCCGAAGGGGGCAACGTGACGGTGCGCTCGGGGCGTATCCCGGTGGACGGGATCATTCAAATGCTCTCCGACACGAAATTTGATTTGGTGATCGACGCGACGCACCCCTACGCGGCATCGATCACCGAGAGCGTTGCGCGCGCCTGCGCGGAGACAGGGACAGAATATCTGCGCCTTCTGCGCGAGGAGTCTGACAAGGTATCTGACTTTACTTGCGTGTTGAATGCGGAAGCAGCAGCGCTGTTCCTGTCGAAGACGGACGGAAATATCCTGCTGACGACCGGCAGCAAGGATCTGAAAACATATAGCAAGGTAAAAGGCTTTACAGATAGAGCCTATGCGCGCGTGCTGCCGCTGGACGCGTCGCTCGCGCTCTGTCGCGAGGCGGGCGTGCAGCCGTCGCACATTTTAGCGATGCAGGGGCCGTTTTCCGAGGAGATGGACACGGCCATGCTGCGCGCCGTGTCGGCTAAGTGGCTCGTGACGAAGGACGGCGGCGAGGCGGGAGGCTTTGCCGCCAAGGTCGCCGCGGCGCGAAAGGCCGGGGCAAATGTGCTCGTGATCGGACGGCCAAAGCAGCGGGAGGGGAAGTCCTTTTCGCAGGTGTTGGACAGCTTGGAGTGCCGCTTTGGTTTCCGATTCGCGCAGAGTGTGAAGATCGTCGGTATCGGGCCGGGCAGCAGGGATGCGATGACGCAGGAGGCGCGCCGCGCGATCGAAGAGGCGGACTGCCTCATCGGCGCGAGACGCATGCTGGATGCCGCCGCGCGCGGCGGGCAGAAGACTTATGCCGCCATCGCACCACAGGAGATCGCGGATTTCATTCACGCGCACTGCGAATACCGGCAAAGCGCGGTCGTGATGTCGGGCGACACGGGCTTTTTCAGCGGCACGAGGAAGCTGCTGCCGCTGCTTTCTGACTGCGAGGTCAGCGTGCTGCCGGGCCTGAGCTCGCTTTCCTACCTCTGTGCAAAGCTGCAAACGTCCTATGAGGACGTTCATGTCGTCAGCCTGCATGGCCGCGCGCACGACATCACGGCAGACGTGCGCGCGCACGCGCGCGTTTTCGCGCTCGTCGGCGGCGAGAATGGCGTGAACGGCCTGTGCCGAACGCTGGCGGAAAACGGCCTCGGCACCGTGATGGTGAGCGTCGGCGAACAGCTGAGCTACGAGGATGAGACCATTACCACCGGCATGGCGGAGGAGCTGCAAAGTAAGGCCTTTGCGCCCTTGAGCGCCGTGCTGATCGAAAACGACCATCCCGATGCCATCGTGACGCACGGACTGCCGGACGAGGCGTTTTTGCGAGGCGCGGGCGAGGGTGGCGTTGTGCCGATGACCAAGAGCGAGGTGCGCGCCGTCGCGCTCTCGAAGCTCCGCCTGACCGAGCGCGCCGTCTGCTATGATATCGGCGCGGGAACGGGTTCGGTCGCCATCGAGATGGCGCTTCAGGCGAAGCACGGTCATGTCTACGCCGTTGAGCGCAGAGACGACGCGGTCGAGCTGTTGAAAAAGAATCAAGCGGCGTTCCATGTGGAGAACCTGACGGTCGTTTCCGGCACTGCGCCGGAGGCGTGCCGCGATCTGCCTGCACCGACGCACGTCTTTATTGGCGGCAGCGCGGGCAACCTGCGTGATATTCTGTCGATGCTGCTTGCCAAAAATCCGCACGTCCGCATCGTGGCGACGGCCGTCTCGCTTGAGAGCATCGCCGAGCTGACGGCGTGCATGAAGGATCTTGCCTTTACCGAGGCGGAGGCCGTCTCCGTCCAGATCGCCCGCGGCAAAAAGGCGGGGCCGTATCACCTGATGACGGGGCAGAACCCCGTGTATATCTTCACGATGCAGTCGGAGGAAAAACCATGATTTGCCTCGTTTTGCCGCTTCTCATCGGCTTTGGCATCGACTGCATTCTGGGCGATCCGCACAGCCTGCCGCATCCGGTCGTGCTGATCGGGAAGACGATCAGCGCGCTGGAGTGCGTCCTGCGGAGGATTTTCCCCAAAACGCCGCGCGGCGAGCGCGCGGCGGGCGCGGTGCTGTGGGGGATCGTCTCGTTTCTTGCGGCGGCGGTGCCCGCGCTGCTTCTGTGTTTGTGCGGCAGGGTGAGTCCGTGGCTGCGCCTCGCGGTCGAGAGCGTCATGTGCTGGCAGATCTTGGCGGCAAAGTCGCTGCGGGATGAGAGCATGAAGGTGTATCACGAACTCGAGCACGGCAGCATCGAATCCGCGCGCCGCGCCGTTTCGATGATCGTGGGACGCGACACGGCGGCGCTCGACGATGCGGGCGTGACGCGCGCCGCGGTCGAGACCGTGGCGGAGAACACGTCAGACGGCGTGGTCGCACCGCTGCTGTACCTTGCCATCGGCGGCGCGCCGCTGGGCTTTTTCTACAAGGCTGTGAATACGATGGACTCGATGCTCGGCTACGTCGAGCCGCCGTATAAGGACATCGGCCTTATGCCTGCGAAGGCGGATGATATTGCGAACTATCTGCCTGCGCGCATCTCTGCATTGCTGATGCTCGCGGCGGGCGGACTTCTGCGCATGGACGTGAAAAACGGCTGGAAGATATTCCGCCGAGACCGCTACAAGCACGCGAGCCCGAACTCCGCGCAGACGGAGTCGGTCTGCGCGGGACTTTTGGATGTGCGCCTCGCGGGCGACGCGTGGTACCACGGCGTGCTGCACAAAAAGGAGTACATCGGCGACGCACTGCGGCAGATCGAGCATGAGGATATCCCGCGCGCCTGCAGGCTGATGTACGGCACGACGCTTCTGGCGCTGCTGCTTGGCTGCGCGGTCCGGCTGCTGATTTTTTCGCTGTGAGGGAAGAGAATGCTTTATCAAACGGAAAACCGCCACGGCGGAGATATCTACGGAGGCATTGCGCTCGACTTTTCGGCGAATGTGAGCCCGCTCGGCACGCCGAGAAGCGTGACCGACGCGATCGAACGCGCGCTGCCCGAGCTCTACCGCTACCCAGACCCCTACTGCCGGACACTCGTACAGACGATCTCGGAATATGAGGGGGTGCCGAAGGACTTTGTCCTCTGCGGCAATGGCGCGTCCGAGCTGATCTATGCCTATTGCGGGGCCGTGCGGCCCAAGCGCGCGATGGAGCTCGCACCGACGTTTTCGGAGTATTCGCTTGCCTTGCGGCGGACAGGCTGCGAGGTCGTGCGCTTTGCGCTCAAGCAAGAGGAAAACTTTGACTTGCGGGAGAACTTTTTGCCGATCCTTGCGCGCGAAAAGATCGATGCGCTGTTCCTCTGCAACCCGAACAACCCGACGGGACGGCTCATTGCGGACGATTTGCTGGAAGAGATTCTGCGCATCTGCCGCGAGAAAAATATCGCGCTTTTTGTCGACGAGTGCTTTTTGAGCCTGTCGGACGGCGGCGTTGATCTGACGCCGTCCCTATCTGACGTCCCGCAGCTTTTTATCCTCAAGGCCTTTACGAAGAGCTTTGGCATGGCGGGGCTGCGGCTGGGATATGGCCTGAGCGCGGACGAGGCATTGCTGCGGAAGATGTCGGCGGCGGTGCCGCCGTGGAATGTCTCGACGCTTGCACAGGCGGCGGGCGTCGCCGCGCTGGGCGATGCGGAGTTTCTGGAGAAAAACCGAACCATCATTCGCGCGGAGCGCCCGTGGCTCGAGGAAAAACTGAGGAAATTCGGCTTTTGGGTGTGCCCATCGCAGGTGAATTACATCTTATTCCGTGGCGATGTGGGCTTGACGGAACAGCTGCGAGCGCGCGGCGTCGCGATCCGCGACTGCGCAAATTTCGAGGGCCTGACATCCGGCTGGTATCGCGTCGCGGTCCGGCAGTACGAGGAAAACGAACAGCTTATCGCGGCAATCAGAAGCGTGGGAAAGGAGTGAGCGCATGGCAAAAACTATCATGATCCAGGGGACGATGTCCAACGCGGGCAAGAGTCTGCTGGCCGCGGGGCTCTGCCGCGTTTTGAAGCAGGACGGCTATCGCGTTGCCCCGTTCAAGAGCCAGAATATGGCGCTCAACTCGTTCATCACGAAAGATGGCGGCGAGATGGGGCGCGCGCAGGTGGTGCAGGCTGAGGCCGCGGGCATCGAGCCGGATGTGCGCATGAATCCGATTTTACTGAAGCCGACGACGGACGTCGGCAGTCAGGTCATCGTGAACGGACGCGTACAGGGCAATATGCCCGCGATGGAATACTATCGCAGAAAGCGCGACTTTATCCCCGCGGTGATGGAGGCCTATGAGAGCTTGGCACGCGAGTACGACATCATCGTCATCGAGGGCGCGGGCAGCCCCGCGGAAATCAATTTGCAGGAAAACGACATCGTCAACATGGGTCTTGCCCGCATGGTGGATGCGCCGGTGCTGCTGGTGGGCGACATCGACCGCGGCGGCGTGTTCGCCCAGCTCTACGGCACGGTCGCGCTGCAAAGTGAAGAGGACAGAAGGCGCATCAAGGGCGTTGTTGTCAACAAATTCCGCGGTGACCGCGCCATTCTGGAACCGGGGCTCAAAACGCTTGAGGAGCTTTGCGGCGTACCCGTGGCGGGCGTTGTGCCATACCTCCATGTCGACATCGACGACGAGGATAGCTTGAGCGAACGCTTCGGGCGGGATAAGGAGCCGCGGCTCATCGACATTGCGGTCATCCGCCTGCCGCGCATTTCGAACTTTACGGATTTTTCGCCGTTTGAGCGCTACGAGAATGTCTCGCTCCGCTATGTGGAGCGGGCGCGGGACCTGCGCGCGCCGGATATGATCGTGATTCCCGGTACGAAGAGTACGATCGCCGACCTCCAATGGCTCCGCCAGAGCGGGCTGGAGGCGTTGATCCAAAAGGCTGCGAGCGGCGGCACGCTGGTTTTCGGCGTCTGCGGCGGCTATCAGATGCTGGGGCGGCACATTTCCGACCCCGAACAGGTCGAGGCCGCGGGCGTGACGGAGATCGACGGAATGGGCCTTCTGCCGCTCGAAACAGTATTTCAGGGCGAAAAGGTGCAGACGCAGACAAACGGCGTCTTCTCCGGCGTCGCGGGACTGCTCTCTGAGCTGAACGGCAAGCGCTACGCGGGCTACGAGATCCACATGGGCCGCAGCGAAGAAGCGCGCGGCGCGCTCTTCAGCATGGGCAATGTCTACGGCAGCTATGTCCACGGTATTTTCGATGAACAAGAGGTCGCCGACACGATCTTAAAAGCGCTGTGCACGAAAAAGGGCGTTTCCTTTGAATCGCTCGGCACCTTTGACGCGAGGGCCTACAAGGAGCGGCAGTATGATCTGCTGGCAGACGCGGTGCGCACGGGGCTCGATATGCCGCTCATCTACCGCATTTTGAATCAGGAGGTGTGAGCATGCAGGGACTGATTCATCTGTACTGCGGCGACGGCAAGGGCAAGACGACCGCGGCGGTCGGACTGAGCGTCCGCGCGGCGGGCGCTGGAAAGCGCGTGCTGTTTGCGCAGTTTTTGAAGGACGGCAGCTCGTCCGAGTTGAACATCCTGCGCACGCTGCCAAATGTCGAGGTCGCGTGCTGCACGCAGAACTTCGGCTTTTTCAAGGCGATGGACGGGCAGACGAAAGCGGCGGCGCAAAAGGCCTATTCCGCGCTGCTGGAAGACGTGATGCGAAAGAGCGCGGACGGCGTCGATCTGTTCGTGCTCGACGAGGCGGTCGCCGCCTGCAACCACGGCTTGATCGAAGAGGCAACGCTGATCGACTTTCTGCGCGGCAGACCAAAAGCGCTTGAAGTCGTGCTGACGGGGCGAGATCCGTCGCAGCATTTGCTGGATGCCGCCGACTATGTGACGGAGATGCGCAAGTGCAGGCACCCGTTTGAACGGGGGATCGCCGCGCGGCGCGGCGTCGAATTTTAAGGAGGGGAGAGCCATGCAGAAGGAATTGGACGCGCTCGTGCGCGAAGTTTTGCCGCTCGATCGCGGCGCGATGACGGCGGCGGAAGAGTATCAGGCGCGGCTCGCCAAGCCCCCCGGCAGCCTCGGGCGGCTCGAAGAGATCTCCATCCAGCTTGCGGGGATCACAGGGCGGGTGCACAATGCGCTCAATAAAAAGCAGCTGCTCGTCTTCGCTGCGGACAACGGCGTGGTGGCCGAGGGCGTTTCCAGCGCGCCGCAGTCCGTGACGAAGCAGCAGACCATTAACCTGATGCGGGGCAAGACGGGAGCTGCGGTGCTGGCAAAGCACTTTGGCTGCGGCTTGACCGTGTGCGATGTCGGCGTGAATGCCGATATTTACGAGAGCGCCGTTTTGAACCGCAAGATCGCCTACGGCACGCAAAATATCTGCACCGGCCCCGCGATGACGCGGGAGCAAACCTTACAGGCCATCCTGACCGGCGCAGAGATCGCAAGGACGGTCGACGCGGACGTGATCGGTGTCGGCGAAATGGGCATCGGCAACACGACGACCTCTTCGGCGGTGCTGGCCGTGCTGCTGGGAACGGACGTCGAGGCCGTGACGGGCCGCGGCGGCGGTATCACGGAGGAGAGCTTTCGCAAAAAGAAAGCGGTCATCCGCACCGCCATTGAGGTAAATCGGCCGGACAGGGACGACGTTGTCGGCGTCCTTTCCAAGGTCGGCGGCTTTGACCTCGCGGCGATGTGCGGCGCATTTTTGGGCGCGGCGGCGGCACGCCGGCCGGCGGTCATCGACGGCCTCATTTCCGCCGCGGCGGCGCTGTGCGCCGTCAGGCTGTGCCCGAATGTGCACGGCTACCTGGTGCCGAGCCACGCCTCGTTTGAGATCGGCTACCGCCTCGCGATGGAGGCGATGGACCTGCGCCCGCTGTTTGACCTCGGTATGCGATTGGGCGAGGGGAGCGGCTGTCCGCTCGCCTTTCAGGTGCTCGACGCTGCGTGCGCTGTCATCAACGACATGGCGACCTTTGACGAGGCGGGCATCAACGACGACTATCTGGACGAAATTCGCCGGGGCGGCCAGTTCACGCCCTGAGAGAAGGGAACGCGCATGGGAACGCTGATCATGATCTCCGGTGCAAACGGCAGCGGCAAGAGCCGTTATGCCGAGCGCATCGTCGCGCGCACGACAGGCGAGCGCTATTACATCGCCACGATGCGCCCCTGCTCGGAGGAAAATTTGCAGCGCATCGAAAAGCACCGCGAGCAGCGAAAGGACCTGCAATTTACGACGCTCGAATGCCCATATCAGGTCGGCGCGGCGGCGGTCGAAAGGGACGGCGTCGTGCTGCTTGAGGATGTGTCGAATCTGCTGGCAAACGCGATGTTCGAGCGCGGCGGGGATGAAGCAAGCGTGTACGCGGACATCGAAGCGCTGTGCTCGCGCTGTCGTCTGCTCGTCGCCGTGACGATCACAGGCCTGCGCGCCGACGGCTACGACGGCGAGACGGCGGCTTACATCCGCGCGCTGAACGGCCTGAATCAAAGACTGTACGACCACGCCGCGGCGGCGGTCGCAATGAAAGACGGCGCGCCGTTTGCCGAAAAGGGAGACCTCGATGAGATTATTTGAATCGCTTTTGATCGCGCTGTCGACGTACAGCGCGGTGCCCGTTCCGCAG
>OJPD01000271.1_pt1 | contig 42232 bp, 27 predicted proteins | sample 1598371 | NCBI WGS metagenome assembly OJPD01 (sample SAMN03922478, study PRJEB24848) | human gut metagenome | isolation source: stool sample | host: Homo sapiens | place: Germany | collected 2010-11
GCATATCGTCGGCAGCGTCAGATGTGTATAAGAGACAGGGCCAGACGCAGGAGGAGATCGTCCGCAGGGCCGAGGCCGAAGGCAAGGGCTACAAGGCCGCCGTGGAGCAGATGTATTACGGCAACCAGCAGTTCCTGTTCGTCTACGAGCAGTTCGACGACGTGCGTCTGGTGGCCGCCCCGCCCTCGTCGATCGGCAAGTTCGGCGGCGACACCGACAACTGGATATGGCCCCGCCACACGGGCGACTTCTCGCTGTTCCGCATCTATGCCGGCAGGGACAACAAACCCGCGGCCTATTCGCCCGACAACGTGCCCTACAAACCCAAACGGCATTTCAAAATCTCGACCGCGGGGGTCGGAGAGGGCGACTTCACGATGATTTACGGCTTCCCCGGCAACACGCAGGAGTACATTCTCTCCGACGCCGTGGCCTACATCGCCGAGCGTTCGGACCCGGCGAAAATCGCCGTCCGCACGGGCCGTCTCGACATCATCTCGGCGGCGCAGCAGAGCGATCCGGCGCTGCGCATCCACTACGCCGCCAAGCACGCCTCGATCGCCAACGCATGGAAGAAATGGCAGGGCGAAGTGCTGGGCATCAACCGGCTGGGCACGGTGGCTTCGAAGCGCGCCTACGAAGAGGACTTCGCGGCGTGGGCGCAGGACAAACCCGAATACCGCAGCGTCGTGGCCGACCTGAAGGCCGAATACGCCCGCATCGCGGACGCCTACTTCGCACGCGAGATCACCCGCGAGACCCTCGACGCCCTGCCCAAGCGCTACACCGCCGCGGAGCGGGCCGAAGCGGTCTTCGCACAGCGCGAAGCGACCGAGCGCGCCCTTTACAGATACCTCTTCGGCGAGTACGCGCGCCGCTGTCCGGTCCAGTATCAGGCGCCGGAGTTCCTCGCGGGCGCAGCGGCCGCAGGATCGCCCGAAGCCTTCGCCGAACGGATTTTCAGCGACGTATGGGAAGGCTCCGACACCACGGCGGTCAATACGCTGGCCAGAGGCGCCAAGCGGATGCAGGACCATATCGAATGGCTGCTGGGCACCCGCTCGCTGCGCAACCTCAACAGCGCACGGCTCAACGAACTCTACACCGCCTACATCAAGGGACTGCGCGAGTGGGATGCCGGGCGGGCGTTCTTCCCCGACGCCAACCTGACCCTGCGCGTGGCTTACGGACACGTGGCGGGGTACGAATACGCCGACGGCGAGTATCACAAGCCCCGGACCACGATCGACGGCATCATCGCCAAGGACAACCCCGACATCTACGACTACGACATTCCGCAGGCGCTGCGCGACATCCACGCCTCGAAGGAGTACGGACGCTGGGCCACGCGGATCGACGGCCGCACGACGGTGCCCGTCTGCTTCCTCGCCACGAACCACACCACGGGCGGCAACTCCGGATCGCCGATCCTCAACGCACGGGGCGAGCTGGTCGGCGTGAACTTCGACCGCACATGGCGTTCGACGATGAGCGACGTGGCCTTCGACGAGACGATCTGCCGCAACATAGCCGTGGATATCCGTTACGTGCTGTTCGTGATCGACCGCATCGGCGGCGCGGGCTATTTGTTCGGCGAAATGGACTTCGGCAAGAGGAAATAGAAAAATATCGCTACCTTTAGCGGACAAAAGATTCGACTGATGAGAATAATTCACTGCGCATGGGCCGCGGCGCTCCTTTCGGCGCTGGCGGCGGGTTCCTGCGCCAAAGATACGACCGGAAACGGCGGCACGGGAACCACGGAGTCGTACAACGACAAGATAGACAGCTATCTGGCTGAACGCTATCTATGGAACGGCGAGTATGGGCAGATGACCCGCGACCTGACGATCGAATACGCCGCCGACAATGACAACTTCCTGACGAGGACCCTGCTGGGGATGACCTCCAACACCCTCGACAAAAAGAGGTATACGAGCGGCGCGGGACAGAATTATTACAACCTCTACTCCTACATCACCCGCAAAGCCCGGAGCCGCGCGGCCACGGGGCTGAAAACGCGCGGCGTCAATCACGGCGTCCGCAAGGAGACGGAATACGGGTTCGGATTCGCCCGGCTGGGGGTGGTCCGGTTCTCCAACACGGGGAAGGCCGGGTTTTACGTGATGGCGGTATATCCCGGCTCCCCGGCAGACAGGGCGGGATTCAGACGGGGTACGATCTTCTCGGAGATAGACGGCGCCGAGATCGCCGATTCGGAGAGCGAATACACCCCCGTATACAAGCGGCTGACAAGCCCTTCGGGAGCCGCGTCGGTCCTCTTCAAAGTCCGGGAAACGGGTGAAGAGACCACCCTCACGGCGGAACGGCTCTACCCGAACCCGGTGCTCCGCGCGGAGGTCATCGAGGAGGGTGAGCACAAGATCGGCTACATGGTCTACAACGGGTTCGATGCGGCATATGACGACGACCTGCTGGATTCCCTCCGGAAGTTCCGCGACGCGGGAATCACCGATCTGGTACTCGACCTGCGCTACAACGGCGGCGGACACGTGATTTCGGCAAAGATGCTGGCGACGTGCATCGCAGGCGAAAAATGCGACGGCGAGGTTTTCCAGTATTATCGCTACAACGACAGCCGCATGGCCGATCCGGCGAAAACCCAGAAGCAGACGGAAAATACGTACGATCGGGAGAAAGCGCTCTTTTACGAGAATTTCAGCTACGGCGACTACTACGGGGCGGACCTCAAGCAGTACGCCCTCGGCCTGCAGAACATCTATGTGCTGACGACAGGCAGCACGGCGTCGTCGAGCGAAGCGGTCATCAACGGGTTGAGGGGAATCGACATCGGCGTGACGCTGATCGGCGAGAAGACCAACGGCAAGAACGTGGGCATGGAGATCGACAAGTTCGACGACGGCGACTATTCGTACGAGCTGGCCCCGATCACGTTCGAAGGCTACAACGCCAAAAAGGAGACGGTGAATCCGGCCGGACTCGCGGTCGATTATACGGTCGCCGACTGGAACAACAGACTGGTGGATTTCGGGCCTGAGGAGCCGATGCTCGCCAAGGCCCTGAGCCTGATTACGGGCCGCACCTACACGCCCGCTCCGGCCCGGAGCGCCGCAGGCATCGCGCCGATAACGGGTGTCTCGCTGCCGGAAGACGCGCGAAGACCCGCAGGCATGCTCGTCCTCTCCCCGCAGCACGGGGAGTAGTTCCGGGGCGTCGCCGGAGGATTCGATGCACGTCGTACCGCAGGGCGGCCGGCCGGCCCGCCTTGCCGCCGCAGGGCGGAGAAACGGCCCCGTTTCCGGATAAAGGAACCGAAGAAGCACAAAAATTGCCATTAACCGTCCTGAAAATTTGGCGGATTAAAATTTATACCCTATATTTGCACACCCGAAATCCGAAATTCGGAGGCAAGGCCCAGGTGGTGAAATTGGTAGACACGCTACTTTGAGGGGGTAGTGAACGTTTAGTTCGTGCAAGTTCGAGTCTTGTCCTGGGCACCAAGGAAACAAAAAAGGCAATTGATTAAAAATCAATTGCCTTTTTCCATTTCCAGCCTACATAAGAGTTGCACGAACACGATAAGAAGTTAGGGAAATCCGGGGTTCCTCTCCCGATTCGTCTGCATACCGCGGCTATTCGCTCAGCCGGGCGATCGTCTCCTTGGCCCTGCGGAGCAGGTCGGGCCACGGCCGTGCGGGATCGTGCGCTTCGAAGGGACGCACCGCGGCTTCGAGTTCGGCGCGTTTCGCGGCGCCTTCGGGGGTGTTGTCCGAGGCCAGCTCGCCGCGCAGGATGCGGATCTTCTCGTAATCCTGAATCCCCTCCCGCAGCCGCTCGAAGCGGATCGACGAGCGGGCGTCGGGATAGACGAGGTAGGTGTCGCCCGCAGGCCATGCCGTGAAACGCGAGTCGCGCACGGGGTCGGCGGGCCACGAGTTATACGACCAGCGCAGCATGCCGTCGTAGCCGCACGCCGCGGCGAACCATGCCATATAGACCGCTTCCCACGGCTCGGAGAAGGTGAACGTATTGGGGAATGCCGAAGAACAGCAGACGTAATAGGTCGTCAGCAGTCCGTCGCGGCGGCGCCGGGCGAGGTCCTCGTCGGCCACGCGGCAGTTGATCTGCACGCAGACGTCGTCCAGATCGGTATAGCGCTTATAGCTGGCGTGGTTGTCGGCCATGGCGATTCCCAGTCCGGGAGCCGCGCTGCGCAGCAGGCCGATCGCCGCATCCATGGTTTCGGGCGAGCGCTCGTCCATGGCGACACAGCACTTGCCGAGCCATCCTTTCGCGTCGAGATGCGCTTCGAAATCCCGGAGGAAGGGTCGCCACATCGCTTCGAATTCGGGCGTTCCGGGGTTGGCCCGGATCTCGACGATGCGGTCCGCCGCCGCGTCGTAATAGTGCAGTTCGTTGTTCCACGGAAGCATCGAGTAACAGTTGATCTGCCGGTCGATCCCCTCCTCGGCACAGAGTCCGACCCAGCGGTCGAAGAGCGAATAGTCGTACTCCCACGTGCCGTCGGCGCGCTTGGTCCAGCGGATCATGTCTTCATAGGCGTCGAAACACTGGTGGTTCCACGGGTCCTTGTTGAGCGTCGCCGTGACGACCTTCTGTCCGGCGTCGGCGAGCATCCGCACCAGCGGACGCAAGGCGTCGAAGTGCGCGTCGCTCCACAGGGCGAGACCCATTACCCGCGCCGCGGCCGCAGGATGCTGCCAGAGGTCGAGGTGGTAGCTCCACTCCGCAGGACGGGGCAAACGCCGCTCCTGCACGCGGAGTTCGAGGGGAAGTTCGAGGCTTTTCACGCCGCAGCCCGTCACTTCGACGCAGGAGCGGTAGACGCCTGCCGGCGCGTCGTCCGGCACGGAGACGGTCAGCCACACCGGACGCGCGGTGCGCGCATCCATGTCGAAGCGGCCGAGCGTGTCGAGCATGTCGGCCGCGAGCGAAACAGGGAAATCGCCGTCCTTGCGGTGGCCGCAGCCCGGACCGAACGTGTCGGTGAGCACGTAACGCACGAAGCGGGCCTGCGCGATTCCGGCGGGAAGACAAGCGCCGTCCGAGCGGAATTTCCCGATGCGGCACTCCACGCCTCCGACGCTGTCGACGCTCCACAGTACCAACTGGGCCGAAACCCGTTCGCCGCGCCATGCCGTCAGGCGGCATTCGGACTCCGCGGCGCAGGGCACGACGGAGCGGGCGTAACGTTTGTCGGTCGTGCCCCAAGCGGCATGCAGGCCCGAAGCGACGCCCGACCAGTCGGCGAGCGTATCGGCCGTAGGATCGTCCGCCTCGCGGAACGTGAGCACGGGGCCGCGCCGGGAGCAGGCACCCGTCAGAAGCAGCGTCAGCATGCAAAGCGCCGCACGCAGCAGGATTTTGTCGTAAGAAAGGGTCATGGCAGTTATTTTTTAAATCGGAAACCTAATTTTCGCAGCTCTCCGCGCAGGCGTTCGACCACGGCGGGGTGTTCGGCGGCGAGGTAGCGCCATTTTCGCATAACGAATCAAATTTAATCAATTTTCAGGATAATCGGGAGCGTAAAGCAACGTTTCCTCGCAAGGTGGGCAGATTTCTGCTTGAAAAGTTATGTATTAATATGAAATATGACAATAATGCTTACAATCCGCAAGTTTAGCCCCGGTAAAAACGACTGCATCGGCACAAAATTTCCCGTTTCAGCCTAATTAAACCTCCGAAAAGGCCTTTCAGACCGCTTTCAAGACGTCTCGTTCCCTGCAAAGCGGGATTAACAAAATTAAAGAAATTGTTATCTTTTCTCAATTTCGGGGGTGAAAAGCCCTCCTTCGGCAAATATTTCGACATTTTTTTACGGTTTCCTAAAACCGGACGACAAAAGGGGGTCATTTCTTAAAATATATCAAAAACAAACGCCCGTTTTCCGCTTCCGTCCCTTCCGATTCGCCGAACCGTCAACCCGGAATCCGACCGCGCACCGCTCAGATAATGATAAAATTTCAAAATAAGCAAACTCATTTCTACATTTTTGTAAAAATATTTTGAATATTATCCAACCCGATCGCAACAAATCGAAACAAAACCTTAAGTTATTAATTAAGAATCGAATAGACCGCATAAACACACCGGACAGAGCACCGAAACAGCCCTTTTCAGGCACTCCGGCTTACATTTCATCCATTTTGAATATTTGGCAAATTCATTTTAATTATTTTTCTTTGCCGCGTAAGAAAGTATCATCCACTTATGCAAAAAACGAAACTTCTACTCAACATTCTTGCACTTTTCCTATGTATCCTACCGGCCGTATCTATGGCTCAGGGGGGGGGAAACGTGACCGTCAGTGGCATCGTCACTTCGGCGGATGACAAGCAACCCCTGATCGGGGTCAACGTGATTTCCGGAGCCACGAGCGGAGTGAGCACACTCGCCGACGGCACCTACCGGATAACCGTTTCGGCGGGGACCACCCTCACCTTCCAGTACATCGGTTACAAACCGTTCGAATTCACGGTTCCCGCAGGCCGAAGCTCCGTTACCTGCGACGTCGCGCTGCAAGGCGATTCGCAGACGCTCGACGACGTGGTGGTGATCGCCTACGGCGTCCGCAAAAAGGGCACCATCGCAGGCTCGGTATCGACCGTCAAGGCCGAGAAGATCGAGGACACCCCGGCGGCGGCCTTCGATCAGGCCCTTCAGGGTCAGGTTCCGGGTCTGACGGTACTTTCCGACTCCGGTGAGCCGAGCGAGGCCGCAGCCATGGCCATCCGAGGCACCAACTCGATCAACTCCGGCACCGCGCCGCTCTACATTCTGGACGGCGTCGCCATTTCGAGCAGGGACTTCAACACCATCAATCCCTCCGACATCGAGAGCCTTTCGGTCCTCAAAGACGCTTCGTCCACCTCCATATACGGTGCGCGCGCGGCCAACGGCGTGATCGTCATCACCACCAAGCGCGGCCGCATGGCCGACCGCGCGAAGATCAACTACCGCATGCAGCTCGGTTTTTCGCAGATCGCCTACGGCAACTGGGACCTGATGAACACTTCGGAGCGCATCCAGTATGAGAAAGAGCTGGGGCTGACCGACGGCAAGAACTACAACGTGCTGGCCAAGACCGACGTCAACTGGCTCGACGAGGTGTTCAGCAACGCCGCGCTGCTCCAGAACTACGAGCTTTCCGTCTCCGGAGCCAGCGAAAAGACCAACTACTACGTTTCGGGCGGCTACTACAGTCAGGACGGTACGGCCGTGGGTTCGTCGTTCGAACGCTACTCGATCCGCGCCAACGTCGAGCAGCGGGCCGCCAAGTGGCTCAAACTCGGCACCAACACGATGATGAACTACCAGACCATCGAGAAGGCCGACGACGGGGAATACACCCTGACCACACCGATTTCGGCCGCACGCTTCATGCTTCCCTACTGGAACCCGCACCGCGCCGACGGTTCGCTGGCGTCGGTGAACGACGGTTCGTGGAAAGGCGAGGGGCAGAACCCGCTCGAATGGCTCAAGAACAACCCCGTAGACTACAAGAAGTACAAGATCATATCCACGGTCTTCGCCGAGGCGACCCCGATCGAAGGGCTTACGCTCCGTTCGCAGTTCGGCGTCGATTATTCGCACTCGACGGGCCGCGGCATCTCCTATCCGAGCTACGCCCCCAACCTCGGTTCGGGTACCGTACAGCGCAACTCCTCCGACGGAATGAGCCTTTCGGTCACCAATACGATCACCTACCGGTTCGACATCGACAACAAGCACATGTTCACCTTCCTCGCGGGGCAGGAGGGACTCGACTACCGGTACGAGGCCTTCTCCTTGCAGACCAAGGACCAGAACAACGACAAACTGGTGAACATCTCGTCGAGTCCGCGCGCCACCCGCTGGAGCGACACCACCGACGACAACTACGCCTATCTGTCGTTCTTCGGACGCGCCGAGTACAGCTATTCGGACCGTTACTACGCCGACTTCTCGCTGCGTACCGACGGCTCCTCGCGCTTCGGCGCCTCGAACCGCTGGGCCGGCTTCTGGTCGGTGGGCTTCATGTGGAACCTGCGCAACGAGAAATTCATGGAGAACTCCCGCCGCTGGCTGACGCTGGCGCAGATCGCCGTCAGCACCGGTACGTCGGGCAACTCGGAGATTCCCAACTACGAACACCTCGCGCTGGTGACCGGCGGCCAGAACTATTTCGGCAACGCCGGCATCGCCCCCACCCAGCCGGGCAACGAGGAGCTGAGCTGGGAGAAGCTCTGGACGACCAACGTGGCCCTGCATCTGGGCTTCTGGAGCCGGCTCAATCTGGACGTCGAACTCTACAACAAGAAGACGACCGACATGCTGATGGAGGTTCCCGAATCCTATGCCGACAAAGGCTACGGCTACCACTGGAGCAACGTGGGCGGCATGGTCAACCGCGGCGTCGAGCTGAGCCTGTCGGGCGCCGTCGTCGCAAGCAAGGACTTCCTGTGGAGCGTGAACGCCAACGTATCCTACAACAAGAACAAGATCACCGAACTCTATAACGGCGTCACGGAGTACGAAATGTCCAGCACCAACACCAAGCTGGTCGTGGGACACCCCGTGGGCGAATTCTACATCAACCGCTTCGCCGGCGTCAATCCCGCCAACGGCGACGCCCTGTGGTACACCAAGCAGGGCGAGCTGACCACCGAACTCCGCGACGAGGACAAGGTGCTGACCGGCAAGAGCTTCTTCGCCCCGTGGCAGGGCGGCTTCGGCACGACGCTGACATGGAAGGGGCTTTCGCTCTCGGCGCAGTTCGCATGGGTGGCCGACCGCTGGATGATCAACAACGACCGCTATTTCGACGAGTCGAACGGCCGCTTCGTCTCCTTCAACCAGTCGAAACGCCTGCTCAACCGCTGGAAGAAACCGGGCGACATCACCGACATTCCGCGCCACGGCGTCTACACCGAGTTCGACGACCGCCTGCTGGAGGACGCTTCGTTCCTGCGTCTGAAGAACCTCATGCTCAGCTACACCTTCCCGCAGGAGTGGCTGCGCAAGACCCGGTTCATCGGAGGCGCCCGGATTTACGCACAGGCCCAGAACCTGTTTACGTTCACCAAATTCACGGGACTCGACCCTGAGGGTAACTCCAACATGTACCAAGCGCAGTATCCTATGGCCCGGCAATTCACCTTCGGACTCGACTTAACATTCTAAAACGGGACTATGAACATGTTACGCAATATAAAATTCCGACTTTCCGCCCTTGCGGTGCTTCTCCTCGCCACTTCGTGTCTGGACAAATACCCCGAATCCGCCATCCCCGAAAAGGATGCCATGAAGACCTTCGCGGATGCCGAGCAGACCCTCACGGGCATCTACGCCACCTTCAAGAGCAGCTCGCTTTTCAGCGGACGGCTCACGCTGCTGCCCGACATTCAGGCCGACCTCGTCTATGCCGTCGAGGGCAACAGCAACCAGTTCGGCAACTTCTGGCGCTGGGACGTCCGCCCGACCGACCTCGACCTCGAAGGCGTTTACGCCGACCTCTACACCGTCATCAGCCGCTGCAACTTCTTCCTCGAACGCATCGACGAAGTGATGCGGAACGAAATCAGCGACGACAACCTCGAAGACCTCGAAGAATACACCGGCGAGGTCTACGCCATCCGCGCGCTCTGCTATTCGGAGCTGCTCAAGAATTACTGCAAGGCCTACGACCCCACCACCGCGCAATCGGAGCTGGGCGTGGTCATCCGCACCAAATACTCCACGCCGGAACCGATCCGCCGCGCGTCGCTGTACGACTCCTATAAGTTCGTGCTCGACGATCTGGCGGAGGCCGAGAAGCGTCTCGACAAGGAGGAGGACGCCTACAGCAACGAGTACATCACCTCGGCGGCCGCTCAGGCGCTGCACGCCCGCGTGGCCCTCTACATGCAGGACTGGGATACCGCCATCGAATACGCGAGCATCCTGATCGACGACAAGAAGAGCACCTTCAAGCTGGCCGACGCCAAAACCAAGTACAACGCCGACTACACCTTCTTCGACTACATGTGGGCCTACGACCTGAGCTACGAGATCATCTGGCGCATCGGCTTCACGGAAACCTCCTACGGCAGTCCGCTCGGAACGGTGTTCCTGAACTTCACCAAGGACCTCACCTACTACTATCCCGACTACGTGCCGGCCACCGCGGCGCTGAACCTGTACGACGACGCAGACCTGCGTTATTCGGGTTACTTCGCCGGCAAGGAGCAGGGACTGACGATCGGCTACACCAACGGACTGGACTGGCCGATGCTGGTGAAATACTACGGCAACCGCAACTTCACCGACAAGCTGATCTTCCACGTCTCGATGCCCAAGCCGTTCCGGCTGGCCGAGCAGTACCTGATCCGCGCCGAAGCCTACTGCCGCAAGAACGACTTCACGAAGGCCGGCAACGACCTCACGGCGCTGCGCAAGATGCGCTACGCTTCGGGCGGCACGCTGAACGTCTCGAAAAACAACTGGCTGCAGACCATCTCCGACGAGCGCGTGCGCGAACTCTACATGGAGGGTTTCCGCCTGCACGACCTCAAGCGCTGGGGCAGGGAGTACGCCGACCTGAACGGCGGCTACAGCATCCGCCGCACGCCGCAGTCGTGCTCGCAGCCCGAAGGCAGCTCGCTCAAGATCACTCCGGACAATCCGCTCTTCGTATGGCCGATTCCCCAGCACGAGCTGGAGTCTCCCGGCTCGGAGATTCTGCCCAACGAAAGCAACCGATAGCAACAACGAACAGACCATAAACAATGAAACAAATTATCACGGTTTTATTTGCAACGGGACTCCTCGCCGCCCTCTTCACCGGCTGCAAGGAGGAGTACAAGACCTATTCGGACCGGGAGTTCGTCATGTTCGCCGACACTGCGGCGACCTACATGGTGCTTCAGGACAAGGAATACTTCTCGGTTCCCGTCACCTCGACCGTCGCGTGCGATTACGACCGTACGTTCGGCGTGGAGATCATCGACAAGGGCAGCAACGCCATCGAAGGGCTGCACTACGCCCTGCGTTCGAACACCATCACCATAAAGGCCGGCCAGCGCGCCGCCAACGTAGAGGTGCGCGGCCTGTACGACAACATCGAGCCGACCGACTCGCTGGGCTTCATCCTCAAGCTGGTCATGCCCGAACAGGTCAACTGGAATCTGTACCACGACCAGACCAAGGTCGTGATGATGAAGAGCTGCCCCTACGACGTCAACGACTTCACGGGCTGGTGCGTCGTGACCTCGCTCTTCCTCAACCAGTATCCCGGCATCGAGAACACTTCGCTCCAGCGGCTTATCCGCACCGAGAAGCACCCCACCGAGGAGAACATGATCATCCTTCACGACTGGCTCTTTTCGGGCTACGACGTGACGATCCGCCTCGACCCGGCCGATCCGGCCGAACCGCTGGTGACCATGGACAAGAACCAGATACTCGCAGACGAAGGCTCGGTCTTCGGACAGATCCTCGGCGACAACAAGATTCTGGTCACCAACAGCCCGCTCTACGACTCCTACTTCAATTCGTGTCAGAAATACGTCACGCTCTGGATCAAGGTCCACGTAGAGAACATGGGCGAGAACGTCGGTCTGGTAGGCCACTTCTACAACATCATCGAGTGGGTCAGCGACGAAGAGGCCGACCGGCTCCAGCGTGAAGAGGGCATGAAACCGGGCGGAGTCATCACGCCGCACGCGCGCTAAATCCATTAAAGCAGAAAAAGACAAGAGATATGAAAAGGCACTATTTACACTTGGTGATGTCACTGCTCGCGGGAGCATGTCTGGCGGCCGCTTCGTGTTCCGATTCGGACAAGGAGGTCAAGGCTCCCAGCCCCAACTTCCCCGAAGCGGTCTCCCCGACCATCGGAGCCGGAGAGACCTTCACGATCGAAATCGACCCCAATCAGGATTGGGAGGCAAGCATCCCGACCGCAACGGCCGCATGGTTCTGGATCGAGGACGGAACGCAGAAGGTCTGGACCCTGCGCGGCGGCGCGGGTCCGGCCCGGATCGTCATCGCCGCCGCCGAACTGGAAGAGTTCGACGACAACCGCGTCTGCGAGGTGACCATGACCATGGGCGGACAGAGCAAGGTCATCGCCACGATCACGCGCGGCACGCTCGAACGCGGCTTCACGCTCCGCACCTGTCAGCTGGACGAGTACGGCGACTTCATCTACAACCCCGACGGCACCGAAAGCGGGCTTACCTACCTCTACGGCACCGACCCGGCCGAAAACATCGCCCTGACGTGGCCCGAAGGCCGCACCGGATTTTCGATGCCGGTACTCGTGGAGGCCAACTTCGAATGGGTGCTCGGCAAACTGCCGGAGTGGCTTGAGATTCCGGCCAAGACCATCGGCGAACCGGGCGCGCAGCTCGAACTGCGCCTGCAGGGCGACGCTTCGCGCTACCCGCTCGACGGAGCCGAGGAGACGCTGGTATTCACCGACAAGAACAACTCCGAAGTGAGCTACGAGATTCCGATCTCGATTCCGGCCTGCCGCGACATCTTCTCCGTCAGCGGCATGAGCGCCGAGACCAAATTCAACGCCAAGGCCGAATATTTCAACAGCATGAACGGCGACTGGGTTCCGGGCAGCGCGATGGGCAGCGTCCAGAGCATCGACGGCGCGAAGTTCTACCTCTTCGCGGAGGTCCCGCAGCAGTGGGGCGACCCCTACCTGAGCGCCGAAGCCGAAGACCTCGCATGGATCCTGCTGACCGAGGAGCCGTGGGACAGCACGCCCGGCAGCGACGTCGTACAGTCGCGCCAGTTCACCGTGGGCGTGACCGAGAACGGCGGCGAAGCCCGCAAGGCATACCTGCTGGCGCTGCCTGCGGCGGTCGCCGAAACGATCTCCGACCCCTATCAGCTCATCGACGCGGAGATCCGCGACGAATACAAACAATATCTCGTCACCACCATCAATCAGGAGGCCAATCCCGGCTCCATCTCGGCGAACAACCCCGCAGGCATGACCGAAATCGGCGCCGCCTTCGAGAAACTGCCGGCCGACGACTGGTACATCGGCGAATTCGGCGTCAGGGACGGCTACAAGCTCATCTATACGAAGGAGTGGTCGAACGATCCCGAATCGACGCTGACCGTGGACCGCGAATATACCGGCGTCGCCTTCTTCGACTACGACCTGCAGCCCATGAGCGGCGAGGAGAGCTGGCTCTCGGTACGCAAGACCGCGGAGGGCATCATCGTCGACATGGACCCCGCCAAGGACAAGTGCGGCGGCAGCTCGATGGCGAACGAGGGCATCGCCCACATCGGTTTCGCCGTCTTCACCGACGCCGACGGCCGGTTTGCGCTCATCCAGTGCATCTACGACGAGAATTACCCGATCGGCGGTGGCGGCGAGGGCTTCGAAGTGAAGTTCGCCATGCCCGATCTGGTGAGCGGCGCGACGCTGGTCGAGATCACGAAGGAGAACTACGAAACGGTCGCAGGCGGCAACACGGACCTGCTCGCCTCGTTCGCCGAGAACCTCGGCATGGGAGTTCCGCAGTACATGCTGACCTACACCTCGGCCGAACCTTCGAACGCCGTACTGGAAGTCTCGCCCTACCAGCAGATCATGCTCATGCCGATGTCGGGCGCCGAGTGGCTCGACTACGAACCCCTCTCCGACACGCAGATTCTGGTCTCCATGGCCAAACCCGAAGCGGAGCAGGCTTCCTACGGCATGCTGCAGTTCATGGACGGCAGCTGGAACATGAAATGCATCGTTTACTGTACGCCCGCGTTCTAAACACCACCCACACGACAGGTCCCCGTTCGAAGGGGCGGGGACCCGTTCTATACGACTACAATTTATGGAGAATATACAGAACAGGTTTTTAGATATGAAACTTTTAAAAATTTTCGTAGCGGCGATTCTCGCACTGGCAGCGGCCCTCACCGGCGGATGTTCCGACGACGACGGCATCGACAACCGCGATCTCGACTACGGATACGTCCAGTTCAAACTCTACAAGGAGGCGTCCTACGACGCCGTCAGCCGGGCGCAGAAACCCCAGCTCGACTACCTTTACGAAGCCGCCAAGGTGCAGGTGTCGCTCGGCTGCAACGGCACGACCGTCACCCAGACGCTGACGCTCTCGGCCTCCGACAAGGAGAGCGCCGAGTTCGGCTTGCGCAGCGAGAAGCTGCGGCTGCTGACGGGACAGTACCAGATCATCACCTTCTCGCTCTACAACGCGAACGACGAGCTGATATACAACGGCATGCCCCTCGACGACCGGCTCGTCGTCGAAGCCGGCGGGCTGCAGGTCCACGATCTGACGGTCGATGTCGAACCGCGCGGAAAAGTGCGCTTCACCATCCGCAAGGACCTTTCGGACTTCACCGAGACGCCCGTCACCCGTGCGGCAGACAGGCAGTATACCTTCGACGAGATCGCCTTCATCAGTCTCACCGTAAAACAGGGCGAGACCAACGAACAGACGACCTTCAAGATGCTGCCCACGAAGTTCTCGATCCACTTCGACGAGGACGACGACACGTTCGGCTACCAGACCTCGTCGCTCGAATGCGACACGCTGCTTTCGCTCAAGGCCGGCAGCTACAAAATGATGCGGTACGAGACCTACGATAAGAACAAGCTGCTGCTGGAGACCAACAAACGGCCCAAGAACCTCGACTTCGCCATCGAGGACAACAAGACCACCGAAACGGAGGTCGGCGTCACGCTCTACGAGGCCGACGAGTATATCCGCGACTACTACGCGCTGTACGAAATCTGGAAGGCGCTCGACGGTCCCAACTGGTATTTCTCCGGCGAGAACTACCCCGCAGGCACCAACTGGGACTTCAACAAGGATCCCGACCTCTGGGGCATCCAGCCCGGCGTGGAGGTGCACTCCAACGGCCGCGTGGCGAAGATCACGCTCAGCGACTTCGGATTCCGGGGCCACCTGCCCGCGGCCATCGGCCAGCTCACGCAGCTGATCGAGCTTTATCTGGGTTCGCACAACGACGCCAACCTGCTCGAATACGATCCCTCGATCGCGCCCGACAAGAGCCTGAGCGAGCGGAACCGCACCCGCATGGAGCGCAACAAGGAGTTCCTCCGCCTGATCCACACGCCGACGCAAACCACCGAGCCGATCGCCCGCGCGCTCAAGGAGCACGACCTGACCATTCCGGGCATCTCGCTCTACGAGGAGAACTACACCGAGGACGAGATCATCGACCGCAAAACCGGACTTCAGAAGCGCATCCGCCCCTACGACGTGGTGCACGGCAAGCTGACCAACGGACTCAAGTCGATCGACCCGGCCATCGGCAAGCTCGAAAACCTCGAATACCTGTTCATCGCCAACGGCGAGATCGAAACGCTGCCCGACGAGCTGGCAAACCTCAAGTCGCTGACCGACGTCGAGGTATACAACTGCCCCAAGATGACGCAGTTCCCGATGGCGCTCGCCAAGCTCCCGGAGATGATATCGCTCAATATCTCCAACAACTCGCAGTGGTCGGCCGAAGAGGTCTACAAGGGTCTGGACGCCATCGCCAACGGTCCCGCGAAGGAGAAGCTACAGATTCTCTACGTCCGCGACAACAACCTCCGGGAAGTGCCGGAATCGTTCCGGAACCTGAAGAAGATCGGTCTGCTGGACTTGGCCCAGAACCAAATCGAGACGATCCATCCGCTGGGCAAGGAGGTGGCTCCCGTGAAGCTCTATTTCGACAACAACAAGCTCACGTCGCTTCCCGCCGACGGAAACGGGCTTTTCTGCACCATGGACGACATCGAGACCTTCTCGGCGACCTACAACAAATTCACGAAGTTCCCCAACATCTTCTCGGCCAAGAGCAAGTTCACCATCGGGGAGGTCGATTTCTCCTACAACGAGATCGACGGCTTCGAAGGCGAGGAGGACGGCACCTTCCGGGGCCTGAACATCGAACAGCTCTCGCTCGCGGCGAACAAGTTCACGAAGTTCCCCAAATGCCTCGGCACGACGGGATCGCTCGTCGCGTACATCATCCTGCGCGGCAACATGATCGACGAAATCCCCGAAGGGTCGTTCTCCGGCAAGTACTCGACTTCGATGACCTCGCTCGACCTGACCTACAACAAGCTCAGCAAGCTGCCGAAGGATTTCACGGCCGAGCAGCTGCCCTACCTCTACGGGCTGGACGTCTCGTTCAACTCGTTCGACAAGTTCCCGTGGTCGCCGCTCAACTGCGCGGGCCTGACGGTCTACGCCATCCGCGGCCAGCGCGACGCTCAGGGCAACCGCTGCCTGCGCGAATGGCCCACGGGACTCTACCAGCACACCGGCCTGCGCGGATTCTACATCGGTTCGAACGACCTGCGCAAGATCGACGACACGATCTCCTACCTGATCTACCACCTCGACATCAGCGACAACCCCAACATCACGTTCGATGCCTCGGCGATCTGCTACTACTGGCAGCAGGGCGCCTACAACCTGATTTACGACAAGACCCAGAATATCCTGAACTGCGATAAAATGCTCGAATAACCACTAAGGAGAAATGACAATGAAAATAACGAATTACATACCGGTTATCCTCTGCTCGATCGCATTGTGCGGCTGCTCCGACGCCGCCAAAACCGTCGGATTCGGCACCGACAGCGACGCCATCGAAGCCCCCGCCACGGGAGGAACCCACACCGTCAGGGTGTCGGCGGAGAAAGAGTGGGTCGCCACCACCGACGAGCCGTGGATCACCGTCTCGCCCGCCAACGGCCGCGGCACGACCGAATGCCGCGTACTCATCGACTCGGCCCTGACCGACCAGCCCCGCAGCGGCGTGATCCGCATCATGGAGCAGAACACTTGGGTCAAGAAGGAGATCGCCGTCTCGCAGAAAGGCTTCGACTACCTCATCGGCATCGACGACAAGGAGGTCACCGTCGCCAACTACGCGGCGTACGGCACGCGCCACTTCGACGTCAAGATAAAGACCAACGTGGATTTCGACGTCAAGGTTCCCGAATCGGCCGAAAACTGGCTCAAGTTCGAGAAGCCGGCGGTCGAATTCGACCGCGGCATCCGTCCGCGCGAAGTGACCGTGCGTTTCAACTGGAACATCAACTCGCAGCCCAATCCGCGCATCGCCGACGTCACCTTCGCCTCCAAGAAGGAGGTCGAACTCGTACGCCACGACAATCTGGTCGTCACGCAAGAGGCTGCCGAACCGATCGAGGAGAACACCCGCGGCGGCGACTCGATCGCCCTGCTGGCCATCGCCCGCACGCTCGAAACCAACGTAAGCTGGGAAAACGGCGAACGCATGGACAACTGGGACAACGTGATCCTCTGGGAAGAGGGCATGGAGGGTTACACGCCCGAAAAGAAGGGCCGCGTGAAATACGCCCGGTTCTTCATGTTCAACACCAAGGAGGAGCTGCCTTTCGAGGTGCAGTACCTGACGGCCGCCGACGAGCTGAGCTTCTACAGCAACGTCAACGCCTTCCTCAAGGACCTCACCACGGGAGAGTACATCACCAAACTCACGCAGCTGCGCCGGCTCACCATCTCGGCCTACGGTCTGGTATCGTTGGACAAGAACTTCACGGCGCTCAAGAACCTCGAATACCTCGACCTGAGCAGCAACAACTTCCAGAAGATTCCCGAAGAGATCAATCCGACGAACTTCCCCAAGCTCCGGACGCTGAACATGGGCGCCAACACGCGCAAGAACATCTACGACCTGAGCAACACCGTCGAAACCAACTACGGCGGCCTTGTCGAAGAACAGGGATTCCCGCGCCGCATGATCGAATGGGACCTCGACACGCTGGTGCTCTCGGTCAACTACCTGCAGGGACCGCTGCCCAAGATGGATGACTGGGAGAAATACACCGAGCAGGACATCATCGACGCCGACACGCTGCCCCGCGCGCTGATCGGCACCCCGAAGGTGATGCCGCACACCAAGCGGTTCGCCATCAACCTCAACCGACTGACCGGCGAGCTGCCCGACTGGCTGCTCTACCACCCGGCGCTCGACTGGTGGGTCCCCAGCGTGCTGGTCTTCACGCAGGAGGGCAAGGATGCGAGCGGCACGCTGGCCGGATTCACCAACGAACCCGCCAACATGAACTACTACTACGAATTCTACGAGGGATACAAGAAAGACCCCGGCACGGAAGAAGAAGAGGAGGAGACGACCAAATAATTATGACGATGAAAAACTATCTATACGGCATTCTTGCCACCGCTTTACTGGCATTTACCGCATGCACCAAAGAGGAGCTGTCCGCCCCGGAGCCGGCTCCGGCACCGGACGTTCCGGCCGAATACCGTTCGGGGGAGGTGCTGGTGAAATTCGCACCTTACGTAAGCGACATCCTCGACCGGGAGGGCATCACCCGCAGCGGCGGCCCCGCGACCCGTTCGGGCATTCTCTCCGTCGATGAGATTCTGGACATCGTCGGCGGTTACGAGATCGAGCGCGTCTTCCCGGTGGACCCGCGCAACGAGGAGCGCACCCGCGAATCGGAACTGCACCTGTGGTACGTGGTCCGCTTCGGCGAGGAGTATACCGCCGCCGAGGTCGCCGAGAGATTCTCGGCGCTGGGCGAGGTGCAGTACGTCAGCGTCAACCGCACCATCCACCGCGCCTACAACGCCGGCAAAAAGGCGGCGCCCCTCTCCCGCAAGACGCTGGAAGCCATCCAGCAGCGTGCGACCCGGACGGGCGAAGCCTCGGCCTATCCTTTCGACGACGTACTGCTCCCGCAGCAGTGGCACCTCGTGAACCGCGGCAACATGTTCGGCGGGAAATCCATCGTGGACGCCGACGTGCAGTGCGAGCAGGCGTGGGAACTCTCGACGGGCGACGAGTCGATCGTCGTGGCCGTCCTCGACGAGGGCGTGATGATCGAGCACCCCGACCTGAAGAACAACATGTGGGTCAACGAGAACGAAATCTACCGCTCGCACAAGGACAACGACGGCAACGGCTATCAGGGCGACGTCTACGGCTACAACTTCGTCAAGAACACGGGCGTCATCTCGTGGGACGACGTCAGCGACACCGGCCACGGCACGCATGTGGCGGGCGTAATCGCCGCGCAGAACGACAACGGCATCGGCATCAGCTCGATCGCCGGAGGCCGGGGCAGCATCCCCGGCGTGAAGATCATGTCGTGCCAGATATTCTCCGGCGACGCCGCCGGCAACGCCCTCTCCACGGTCAAGGCCATCAAATACGCCGCCGACAACGGCGCCGTGGTCCTGCAGTGCAGCTGGGGCTACGTCTCCGGACTGGCCAACAGCTACGAATGGGGCGATCAGGGCTTCAAGACGCAGGAAGAGTGGGAGCAGGCCTGCCCGCTCGAAAAGGAGGCGCTGGAGTACTTCATACACAACGCAGGGTCGCCCAACGGCCCGATCGAGGGTGGTCTGGCGATCTTCGCCGGCGGCAACGAAAACGCCCCCATGGCCGGATTCCCCGGCGCCGCAGACTACTGCATCTCGGTCTCCGCGACGGCCGCCGACTACACCCCCGCCGTCTATAGCAATTACGGTCCGGGCATCACGATAGCGGCTCCGGGCGGCGATCAGGACTACTATTACGAATACTTCGACGACGACCACAAGCGCGGCGAGATCGGCACCGTCCTCTCGACGCTGCCCTACAACGTCAGCGAAAGCGGCTACGGATACATGGAGGGCACCTCGATGGCCTGCCCCCACGTTTCGGGCGTCGCGGCGCTGGGACTCTCCTACGCGGCCAAACTGCGCCGCCACTTCACGGCCGACGAATTCAAGGCCCTGCTGCATGAGACCGCGACGCCGATCGACGACTACATGAGCGGCATGAAACTCTACTACCGCTACGTGGCCGACGTGGGGCTGAACCAGCCCATGCAGCTCAACAAATCCAATTACCGCGGACAGATGGGCGCCGGTCAGGCGAACGCCGCCAAACTGCTCAACGCCGTTGCCGGCAACGGCACGCAGGTGTCGTTCCCCAACCTCTACATCAACCTCGGCGGCGAAGTGACGGCCATACCGGCCAACTATTTCCTCGGCGGCGAGACGATGACCTATACGGTCTCGATCTCCGACACGACGGTCGCAACGGCCTCCGTCGAGGGCAGGAAACTGACGGTCAAGGGACTCAGGAGCGGCACGACCAAGGCCAGCATCACGTCGAGCAGCAACGAGACGCACACCTTCAACATCACGGTGCGCAAGGTCGCGAACGGCAACGGCTGGCTCTAACCCCGCAACGATGCGCAAAACAGCGACGATAACACGCATGCTTCTCTGCTGCGGAGCGTTGTGGGCGGCTCTCTCCGCCCCGCCGCTCCGCGCCCAGATCCGCATCGTCCCGCGCGCCAAACTCGACAGTCTGGCCCACCCGGCCACGGCCGCGGGAGGAGCCGAAGCGATGCGTTTCGAACGCACGCAGATCGACGCCGGGCATATCGGCGAGGACGACCTCCCGCCGGTCTACACCTTCCGGTGGCGGAATACGGGCGGCAAGCCGCTGGTCGTCACCCGCGTGCAGACCACCTGCGGCTGCGCGGCGGCGAGCTGGGACAAAAAGCCCGTCGCACCGGGCGGCGAAGGCGCCGTGACGGTGACCTACCGTCCCAAGGGACATCCGGGGGTTTTCGACCGGCGGATTTTCGTCTACACCCAGCTCTCGGACAAGGAGCCAACGGCGATCCTCAGCCTCCGGGGCGCAGTCACGGCCTCGGTGCGCACGGACGACGACTATCCCCATGCGATGGGCGCGCTGCGGCTCAAGCAGCGGACCGTCCGCTTCGGCCGCACGGACAAGGTGCAGAGCGAGCGTATCGAGTGCCTGAACGCGGGCGACAAACCGCTGACCCCGGCTTGCGACGAGGGGTTCGCGGCGACCGGCCTGAGCTTCGCCTGCGAACCGGCGACGCTGGCACCCGGCGCAAAAGGCGATCTGGTCGTCCGCTTCGACCCGGCCAAAGCCCCGCAGCCGCTCCGGCGGACTTCCCTGCCGGTCGGGGGACCGGACGTGCCGCCGAGTCAGCGCATGTTGTGGATCGAGTTCGGGGAAACAGAATAAGAAACAGGATAAAAACAAGTCATATGAAAAGATTTTTGAGATTTGCGGCCCTTTTGTCGGCCCTCGCGCTGCTCGGCGCCTGCGACGACGATATGTACGTAACTCCGCTGGAGGTGACCAACAACAACATCGCGGGTACGTGGCAGCTGGCCGAATGGAACGGCGCGCCGCTCGCCGAAGGCAGCTTCGTCTACATCGAATTCATCCGCAAGGACGCCAAGTACGTCATGTACCAGAACCTCGACAGCTTCGGCACCCGCAAGCTGACGGGCCGTTTCGTCATCGACAACGACGCAGAGCTGGGTGCGGTCATCCGCGGCAGCTACGACTACGGCGCAGGCGACTGGGCACACCGCTACATCGTGACCGACTTCACCGAGACCTCGATGGTCTGGACGGCCAAGGACGACCGCTCGGACGTGCAGGTCTTCGTGCGCTGCGACGGCATTCCGGACGAGGTAACCGGCGGAAAAACAGAAGAATAAAGGAAATAAAAAGTTCGCGCCGGAAGGCGCCGGAAGGGATGTCCGGACCGGGCGTCCCTTTTTCGTCGTCCCAGCCGTCCGGAACGCCCGCAGAGAGCCGCAGGAGTTGGCAATGCGCGGAATTTGCACTATCTTGCGCAAAATTACGACGACAATGACACAGGAGCTGCAATTCATACCTTTCGAATCCCGTTCGGACAAAGGCTGGGCCGAAGCGTGGGACCTTTACGAAGAGTCGTTTCCCCGCTGCGAACGCTGGAACGCGCAAGGGTACGACCGGGCGTTCGGCGATCCGCGCTTCGAAGCCGACGGCATCTGGCGCGGCGAAGAGTTCATCGGCATTCTGTTCCACTGGAACGCCGGAGCGTACCGCTACGTCGAGCATCTCGCCGTTTCGCCCGCCGTGCGCGGTCAGAACATGGGTTCGAAGGCACTTACGGCATTCTGCCGGAAGGTTGGCCGCGTCATTCTGGAGATCGACCCGCCGGTGGACGACATCTCGATCCGCCGCCGTCACTTCTACGAACGGCTGGGCTTCGTCGCCAACCCCTACGAGTACATCCACCCTTCGTTCCGCAAACCCTTCACGCCCCATCAGCTGATCCTGATGAGCTATCCCGGCCCCCTGACATACGACGAAGCCCGCGGCTTCGCGGACTTCGTACGGGAGACGGTGCTCGGCTATTCGGAGCACGAAGCCCCCACGCTGCCAAAATTACCGTAAAACGGAGGCTCCGGGCAGACCTGTTTACAAGATTCCGACCAGATATTTGGTGACGAAATAACCGCCCGCCACCAGCCAGACGTACAGCAGGCCCGCCAAGACGAAGGGTTTCGCCCCGGCCTGCCGGAACTTGTCGATACTCGTCTCGGTACCCAGCGCCGTCATGGCCATCGTCAGCAGGAAGGTATCGGCGTATTCGATCGCGCCGTTGAGCGGAATCTCGCGGACGCTCTCCACGCCGAACAGGTATTGCAGCAGCGAATTGAGGCAGATGATCCCGATAAACCCGAAGGCGAACCACGGCACGGCGATCTTGCTCTTCTCCCTGCAGACTCCGGAACTCTTCCGGCGGCCCAGCACGAAGCCCATGACGACCAGTACCGGCGCGAGCATCATCACGCGGATCATCTTGGTAATCGTGGCCGTTCCCGCGATTCCCAACGCATCGGTCGGGTCCATCGCATTGCCGGCTCCGGCCACATGAGCCACTTCATGCAGCGTACTGCCCGTGTAGACGGCCATGCCCGTGTCCGTAAGTCCATCGAGCAGCCCCATCCGGTACATCAGCGGATAGAGGAACATCGAGAGGGTTCCGAAAATCACGACCGTGGAGACGGCGATGGCGGTCTTGTAACCCTCGCACTTCACGACCGGTTCGGCGCCCAGCACGGCGGCCGCGCCGCAGATGGCGCTGCCCGTCGAGGTCATCAGCGCCGTGTCGCGGTCTATCTTCAAGAGACGGCCCAGCAGGACTCCCCCGAAAATGGTGACCGTCACGATGACCAGATCGACGGCGACGGCCGGAATGCCGACAGCCGCCACTTCGGTCAGCGTCAGGCGGAATCCGTACAGGACGATGCCCCAGCGCAGCAGCTGCTTGGTGCAGAACTTGATGCCGGGGACCCACGTTTCGGGCAGTTTGTTGCGAAGGCTGTTGGCGTAGAGCATACCCAGCACGATACCCACGATCAGCGGACTGAACGACAATCTTTTTACGATGGGAAAGCCGGCGATGTAGAAGGCCGCGAACGAAAACAGCGCGATCAGCAGAATTCCGTGCAGGGTGTTCGCCCTGTTACCTTTTTCCAACATATGCTTGTATTTTTTTAATGGTCACTATAACTTTTTCTTTATTCCGCCGGCAAAGGTCGCATCTTTTAACGGAATATGAAACAAGAAATCATTATACACCATAACAAAAAGTTATACCAAAGAGCAAACGGGCGGATCGTCTCCGGAAGCGGCGGCAGGAAGAAGGGAGAAAACAGAATCCGGAACCGCAACGCGAGCACGACCGGAACGCGGCAGGATCGCGGTGGAAACAGCGGCTGCGGAATCGCGGCAGAAATGACAGCAGAAACGGCGGCGGGGACGGCGGCAGGAAGTGTCACGGAAACTGCAACGGAAACCGGGACAGGGAGCAGAACCGGAACCAAAACCCGAAACTGGAACCTCCTCTGAAAACCACGATTGGAACCGCAACGCTGAAACCGCCACTAAAACTGCAACAAATACGCTCGTCGAGGCTGCGCCAGAAAGTCCGTCCGATCAGCAGTCGGCCCTTGCGAATTCGATGAACTGCCGGACGAGAGCCGACGGCTCGGTTTCGACGTGCACGAACGCGAAATCGCGCCGCAGGGGAAGGTCTTCGAGGTCGATGATCCGCAGCACGCCGCTGCGCAGCTCGTCCACGACCGAGATCACCGAAACGATGGCCATGGCGTCGCTGTTGCGGACGAAAGCCTTGATCCCCTCGGTCGAGCCTAGCCGCCTGACCACGTTGAGCTGCGGAATGCGGATGCCCGCGCGCCCCAGCGCCGCCTTGATGACTTCGAGCGTCCCCGATCCGCCCTCGCGCAGCACGAGCGGAATTTCGCGCAGCTCATCGGCCGTTATCGACTCGGTCCGCGAATAGGGACCGCCCGTGCGGGCCACCAGCACCAGCTCGTCGGGAGCGAAAACCGTATAGTGCAGCCCCTGACGGCGGCTCAGGCTCTCGACCATTCCCAAGTCGATGCCGTGCCCGCCGAGCGCCTGCTCGACCTGATCGCTGTTGCCCGACATCATCGCGACCCGAACGCCCGGAAAGCGCGTCGTGAATCTGGCCAGAATCGGCGGCAGAAGGTATTGGGCGATGGTCGTGCTGGCCCCCAGCCGCAATTCGCCCACGGGAGCGTCGGCGCAGAGACTCATTTCATACTGCATGCGGCGGTAGTCGTCGGCCAGCCGTTCGGCGCAGGCGAGCAGGGTCTCCCCGGCCCCGGTCAGTTCGAGACGGCTGCCGCGGCGCACGAAAAGCTGTACCTTATATTGGGATTCCAGCTCGCCGATGTGTTTGCTGACGGCGGGCTGCGAGATGAAAAGCCGTTCGGCCGTCCGGGTGAAGCTGAGCGTCCGGGCCGCCGTAATGAAGACTTTGAGTCGGAAATCGTCCATAACGTTCCAAATTAATGAGACAGCATCTTTTGCGGCAATCGGCGGAATTTACGGCCGGAATTCGGGTGCACGACAGCCCGAAAACCGGGAACCGCACGCGGCTGCCGCGAGCGCACCGGAACCGCAGCGGCCACAGGGGTCCGGCAAAAGCGATACGGCAGGCCCCGGAAGCCATGCAGCCAAAATCGGGCGGCGGAAATCGCCGCAAAGGCGATCGACGGCCAAAATCCGGTGCGGAACCCACCGCAAGACAGTTGACAGCCGGAATCGGACGGGCAAAAGTCGCTGCAAAAGGCGATCGGCAGCCAAAAATCCGGCGCAGAAACCGCCGCAAAACGATTGACCACCAAAAACCGGACGAACAAAAGTCGCTGCAAAGGCGATCGACAGCCAAAAATCCGGCGCAGAAATCACCGCAAGACAGTTGACAACCGGAAACCGGACGGGCAAAGTCGCTGCAAAGGCGATCCGCAGCCAAAAATCCGGTGCAGAAACCGCTGCAAGACGATTGACAGCCGGCAACCGGTCTGCCGAAACCATTGACAACCGGAAATCCGGCCGCAGAGAACTGCCGGAAACCGCCGCAGCGCGGCCGCTCCGGCGGATCAGCCGAGATGGCCCTCGTCGGCGAATTCCTTTACCGACTTGATATAGTGTGCGATAGTCTCCTGCATCGAAACGAACGATTTACCTCCGGCGGCGTTCTTATGGCCGCCGCCATTGAAGTACTTGCGGGCGAAGAGATTGACGTCGACATCTCCGCGCGAACGCAAGCTGACGCGGATGAACTTGCGGTGGGCCAGAAACATGGCCGACATCTTCATCTTCTTGACCGTCAGGGCGTAGTTCACGAAACCCTCGCTGTCCCCCTGCTGGAACTGAAAGCGGCGCATCTCGTTCTCCAGCAGCGACATGTAGGCCACCGTGCCGTCCTGAATAATCTCCATTTTGCGGTTGATGGCATAGCCGAACAGCCGGGCGCGGCCCTCGGTATAGGCGTTGTAGACGTTGTTGTGAATGTCGGGAATGCTGATGCCCGTCCCGACCAGCACGGCCACGGCGCGGAACAGCTCAGGCGTGAGGAACGAATAGGCGAAATTGCCCGTGTCGGTCATGATGCCCACATAGAGCGCTTCGGCCATGCGGCGCGTAACGGCCTGCGCGCCGAACAGCGCTTCGACGATGGAGTAGACCAGAAAGCAGGTGCTCGACGAATCGGGATGCGAGAACGAAAGATCGAAACCCTCGTCGGGCGAAAGGTGGTGGTCGATCAGCACGCGGCGGGCCGTCGTATTGGCACCGATGGTCTCGCTGAGGATTTCGAGCCGCGAAACGGCGTTGAAATCGAGACAGAAGAGGATGTCGGCTCCGGCGATGGCGCGGGCGGCGCGGCCTTCGGTGTCGTTCTTGAAGACCACGACCTCCTCGATGCCCTGCATCCAGTCGAGAAAATAGGGGTATTTGTTCGGAACGACGCACGTCACCTCATGTCCCATCGACCGCAGCGCCTCGGCCCATGCCAGCGACGATCCCACGGCGTCGCCGTCGGGATTGGTGTGCGACACGATCACGATCTGCTGATGGGCGGGGGCAAGCAGTTCCCGCAGGCGTTCGAGACGCTCTTTCGATAACTCCATTTCGGCTCTGTTTCGCTAAATGATCTTTGCAAAGATACAAAAAAAGAAGAGATATGCAACCGCGGCCGCGGGAACGTACCGAAATAGCACGTTTCCATACTCCGGAAAGCCGGCGGCCGGCGATCCGGTTTCGGGGCGGCGGTTGTCGGTTCGGTATTTTTGCGTAGCTTTGCATACACAAAAAAACGCATTATGGCTTGTTGTCTTCAGGTGGAGAACCTGACCAAATCGTTCGGCGATCTGGTACTCTTCGAAAATATATCGTTTGCGATCGAGGACGGGCGGCGCGTGGCCCTCGTCGCCAAGAACGGCACCGGAAAAACCACGCTCCTGAACATCATAGCGGGGCGTGAGGATCACGACGGCGGGGAGGTCGTACCCCGCCGCGATCTGAGGATCGCCTACCTCGAACAGAGTCCGGAATACCCGGCGGAGATGACCGTGCTGGAAGCCTGCTTCCACTCGGAGAATCCGGCGCTGAAGGCCATCGCCGAATACGAACGGGCGATCGAAGAGCCGTCGGGCGAAGGATTGCAGGAGGCCATGGCCCGCATGGACGCGCTCGAAGCGTGGGATTACGAACAGCGGGCCAAGCGGATTCTGTCGCGGCTGAAGATCCGCGACTTCGGACAGCGGGTCGGGACCCTTTCGGGCGGACAGCTCAAGCGCGTGGCGCTGGCCAACGCGCTGATAAGCGAGTCGGACCTGCTGATCCTCGACGAGCCGACCAACCACCTCGACACCGATATGACCGAGTGGCTCGAAGAGTATCTCACGGCAAGCGGCGCGGGGCTGCTGATGGTGACGCACGACCGCTACTTTCTGGACAAGGTGTGCAGCGACATCCTCGAAATCGAGGACCGGCAGCTATACCACTACGCGGGCAACTACTCCTATTATCTGGAGAAGAAGCAGGAGCGCGAGACGGCGCAGGCGGCCCGGCGGGAGAGCGAGACGAATCTCTACCGCCGCGAGCTGGAGTGGATGCGCCGCCAGCCGCAGGCGCGGGCGACGAAGGCCCGGTCGCGCATCGACGCCTTTCACGAGCTGGAAGCACGCCTGCAATCGACGCGCAGCCGCGGCGAAGTGCGGCTCGACGTCAAGGCGTCGCGGATCGGGACCAAGATATTCGAAGCCAAGGAGGTCGGCAAACGGTTCGGCGAGCTGGTGATCCTCGACAAATTCAACTACAACTTCACCCGCTACGAGAAGCTGGGGATCGTGGGCGACAACGGCTGCGGGAAATCGACGTTCCTCAAACTGCTGACGGGGATCGAACGCCCTGACAGCGGGACGATCGAGGTCGGCGAGACGGTCCGCTTCGGCTATTACAGCCAACAGGGGCTGGAGTTCGACGAGGGGAAGCGGGTGATCGACGTGGTGACCGAAATCGCCGAGCAGATCGACTTGGGCGACGGACGGCGCATGAGCGCGTCGCAGTTCCTGCAGCACTTCCTCTTCACGCCCGAAACGCAGCACAGCTTCGTGGCGCGGCTCAGCGGCGGCGAACGGCGGCGGCTGTATCTCTGCACGGTGCTGATGCGCAACCCCAATTTCCTGATTCTGGACGAGCCGACGAACGATCTGGACATCGTGACGCTCGGCATTCTGGAAGAGTATCTGCGCGCATTCAAGGGGTGTGTGATGGTAGTGTCGCACGACCGCTATTTCGTGGACAAGGTGGCCGATCACCTGCTGGTCTTCTGCGGCGGAGGCGAGGTCAAGGATTTCACGGGCACCTACTCGGAATACGTGGCGTGGAAACGCGAATACGAAGCCGCACGCCACGCGCAGGAGGCGCAGGCCCGGCCCAAGCCGCAGGCGGTGCGGACGCAGGCGGCGGACGGCGCGCCGCGCAAACTCTCGTACAACGAAAAGCGCGAGCTGGAGGCGCTGGAGCGGGAGATTCCGGCGCTGGAAGCCGAAAAAGCGGCGCTGGAGGAGTCGCTTTCGTCGGGTTCGCTCGGAGTGGACGAGCTGACGGCCCAGTCGCAGCGCATCGCGGAGCTGATCGGGCTGATCGACGAAAAGACGATGCGCTGGCTCCTCCTGAGCGAGCGGTAGTCGCCGGACGCAGAACGAAAAGCCGGGAAAACAGAGAACAGGCTAACAGAGCGAGAAAAACGGGCGGTCGGAAGAGCGGAAAACCGAGACGGAAGAAAAGCGGAAAAGCGGCCGCAGCCGGGAAAGCGGGGAGCCGGCTGGGAACAGAAAAGCGCAAAGAACCGGACACGAATGGAAGAACGGGTAACCGGGCGCAGGCGGCAGAACAAAGGATAAACGAAGAACGGAAACCGGACGGAAGAAAAGCGGGAAACCGGCCGCAGCCGGGAAAGCGGGGAACCGGATGAAAACAGAAAAGCGCAAAAAGACGGATACCGCCGGAAGGACGGGAAACCGAAGCGAAAGAGACCGGACGACTTATAAACGACAACGGCGGAGCATTCGGCTCCGCCGTTGTCGTCTTATCCGGGTTCGGCCGTCGAATCCGGCCGCCGGGTTATTCGAGATTGAGCAGCGTCCGGTTTTCGAGGACCGTTTGCTGGGCTATGCGCTGGAGGTATTCGGCCTGTTCGGGCGGAAGGCCCATCGTGCAGTCGGTCTGGTAGGGTTTGCCGTAGATGGTCGTGAAGATCACGTTGGCCGCGAGGTAGCTGCCCGGCAGCGCGGGGTGAAAACAATCCTGCGCATAGAGCACGCAGTCGGGACGTTCGGCACGCACGCGGCGCCACGCCATACCCACGGGGGCGCACCACGCGTCGTTGTCGTAGGCCATTTCGAGGTAGCTCGTAATCAGCCGCTCCTGCATGGTCTCGTAGCGGTTGATGGGCGGGTATTCCGGAATCGGGAAGCGGTTGCCGTTCTTATGGCCCCACGTCATGTAGAAGATCACACGGGCGTCGGGTGAACCCGCATGCACGAGGCTGTCGAGCGTGCGGGCCTGCGGATAGACCTCGCGGGCGACCTGCCGCGTCGGCATGGCGGGCGCGGAGCTTTGCTCCTGCAGGACGACGTAGTCCCAGCCGCCCGCGGCCAGCGCCTTCAGCAGTTTCTGGTTCGTCAGGTGACCGGAGAAGCGTTCGCCGCCTTTGAGGAAGCGCGTGCAGGAGACCTTCACCTTCTGCGTCGCGGCGATCTGCTGGACGATGGCCGGCATGTCGTTGTAATAGGTATAGCTGTTGCCGACCCAGAGCACGCGCAGCGAATCGGCGTCTTTGGCCTGCCCGGCGAGGGGCAGCAGCAGGAACAACAGAATACGGAAGAGGTTTTTTGTCATATCGTTGAAGTTTTTAGGGTTTTCGGTCGGTGGTTCAGTCCTTCGGGGCCTTATGGTCGGCGGCATATTTGCGGCACCACACGGCGATGCCGCACTCGCCGCACTTCGGGGCGCGGGCCGTGCAGACGTAACGGCCGTGGAGAATGAGCCAGTGATGGGCCACCGGCAGCAGGTGCGGCGGGATGTTCTTTTCGAGCGTCAGCTCGGTCTGAAGGGGCGTTTTGGAGTTGGTCGTCAGGCCGATGCGGTTCGAGACGCGGAAGACGTGCGTATCGACCGGCATCACCTCCTTCTGCCACAACACCGCGCCCAGCACGTTGGCCGTCTTGCGGCCCACGCCCGGCAGGCGCTGCATCTGCTGCAGATCGCTCGGAACCTCGCCGCCGAACTCCGAACAGAGCATGCGGGCCATGCCCGCGAGGTTGCGGGCCTTGTTGTTGGGATAGGAGATGCTCTTGATGTAGGGGTAAATATCCTCGGCCGTGGCCGCGGCCATATCGAAGGGCGTGGGAAACGCCTCGAACAGCGCGGGAGTGGTCATGTTGACCCGTTTGTCGGTGCACTGCGCCGAAAGGATCACCGCCACCAGCAGCTGGTAGGGGTCGGTGTAGTGCAGTTCGCTCTCGGCCACGGGCATATGCTCCGAGAACCATGCGATTACGCCGTCGTAACGTTGTTTGGTCGTCATAAATGCTGTTTTTTACGTCGAAAAAGAATTTTCTTCACCAGAAAAATAGCCCCCTCCGGGCAGAAGACGAGCCGCGGCGTCCGCCGCAGATCGGCCCACCAGCGCGCGAGGTATTCGCCGACTCCGGCCCCTTTCCACGAGAGCAGCCAAAGCCCCACCACATGACGGCGGCGCAGAATGCGGAAGCGGTTGCGCGAAGCCGTGAAGCGTTCGTCGAACCAGAGGCTGGTCTCCATCGCCGAATCGCGGCTCGCAAGGCGTCCCCTGTAGGAATCTCCGTGGCTCACGCTCCCGACCATGCGCCGGTGCACGGCCGTCACGCGGTCTATGAAGCGTATTCGGGAACGGCAGGCGAACCACAGCCACATGGGCCAGTCGTCGGTCAGCCATTCGGGATGCTCCTCAGGGCGGATCTCGGCATAGTAGGCCGCGATCAGCTCACGGCGGGCCAGCGCCGTGCAGTTGGGGACCGAAATGCCGAGCAGCATCTGCTCGAAATCGGTATAGTGCCGGTCGGGATCGGGTTTCAGGGTTCCTTCCGCCTGCCAGTATTCGTCGGCGCCCGTATAACACATGCCGCAGCCGGGATCGGACTCCATCAGATCGGCCTGCATCTGCAGCTTGCAGGGATCGGTCCACCAGTCGTCGCCGTCGCAGTAGGCCACGTATTTCCCGCCGCAGGCGTCGAACGTGCGGCGGTAGTTGGCCCGCCAGCCGACGTTGCGGGCGCCCGTCACCAGCCGCACGCGGCCGGGGTATTTCGCGGCGTATTCGCGGCAGATCTCCGCCGTCAGGTCCGTGCTGCAATCCTCGCCCAGCACCAGTTCGAAGTCGAACGAAGTCTGCTGGCTGAGCACGCTCTCGACGGCCTGACGCAGGTAGGGCGCGTGGTTGTAGGTGGTCATGCAGACCGAGACAAGCGGAGTTTCCATCGCAGTTACAGTTTGGTCAGTTTGGCGAATTTGGCCAGCAGGGTTTTCTCGCCCACGCTGTCGAAAGCCACGACCAGTTTATGGTCCGTGGCGAGGGTTTCGATGCGTTGGACGATGCCGACGCCGAATTTGGGGTGTTCGACGCGCTGGCCCACGGTGTAGTCGCCGCTGACGGGCATCGACGGCCCTACGGGCACGCCGCCGTTGACCGCCTGACGCACGCCCACGCGGCGCATGCCGTCGGTCGAGGGGCGCGGCGTCTGGACGAGGGCCGGATCGGGCCGGCCCGCAGGGCGCGCGCCCTGCGGAGCCGCGGCGCGGGCGAAGCGCCGGGCGGGACCGGACTGGTCGTCGGCGGAACGCCCGCCGAAACTGCCGCCGCTGCCCCGGCCGCCGAAGCCGCCCTGCTGGCCGCCGTTATTGCCTCCCGCACGGTCGGCCTGCCGTTTCTGCTGGAAGCGGTAGTCGAAGCGGCGGCGCAGTTCGTCGATGGCCGAGGGGCCTTCGCCGTCCTGCGGGCGGCGCGGACGCTCCTCGCCGGCGTCGAAGTCGGCGCGGACATATTTGGGGTCGATCTCGCGCAGGAAACAGCTCGGACGCGAGAACTCCATATTGCCCCACTTGAAGCGCATCTCGGCATAGGAGATCGTCGCCTCGACCTTGGCGCGCGTCAGGGCCACATAGAACAGGCGGCGCTCCTCCTCGATGCCGTCGGGCGACTCGGCGGCCCGCTGCGAGGGGAAAAGGTTCTCTTCGAGACCGACGATATAGACGTATTTGTATTCGAGTCCCTTGGCCGAGTGGACGGTCATGAGCGTCACCTTGTTGCGGTCCTCAGGATCGTCCTTGTCCATGTCGGTCATCAGCATGACGTTCTGCAGCCACTCGTCGATGGTCGCCTCCTCGTCCTCCTGCCGTTCGCCGCTGCGGATCTCGGCGTCGCGCTGCTCCTTGAAGAGCTGCATCGAGTTGAGCAGCTCCTCGATATTGTCCAGCGCCGAGGTCGCCTCAGGGGTATTCTCGGTGCGGTAGGCGGCGATGATGCCCGAACGGGTGGCGATCTCCAGACCGAAGTCGTAAAGGCTCTTTTCGTTGCGGGCCAGAGACAGGCCGCGGATCATGGCGACGAAATCCGACACCTTGCGGGCGATAGTCTTCTGCACGGGATCGGCGGCGGGTTCGGCGACCAGCGTATCGACCGCCTCCCACATCGAGACGCCGCGCCCGGCGGCCAGCTCGGCGATGCGCTGGACGGTCGTGTCGCCGATGCCGCGCGCGGGATAGTTGACGATGCGTTTGAACGCCTCGTCGTCGCGCGGATTGATAACCAGCCGGATATAGGCCAGCATATCCTTGACCTCCTTGTGGTCGTAGAACGAACTGCCCTTGTAGATGCGGTAGGGGATGCCCCGGCGGCGGAGGTTGTCCTCCAGCACGGCCGACTGGCTGTTGGTGCGGTAGAGAATCACCGCCTCGGACCACTCGTCGCCCGTCTGGCGGATCTTGTCGCGCAGGTCGGAGACGACCATTTCGGCCTCCTCGCGGTCGGTATAGGCCTTGAGAATCCGGATCGGCTCGCCCTTGTCGCCCTCCGAGAAGCAGTGTTTCTCCATGCGTTTGGAGTTGCGGACGATTACCGAGTTGGCCGCATCGACGATGGTGCGGGTCGAGCGGTAGTTCTGCTCCAGCTTGAAGACCATGGCGTCGGGAAAATCCTTCTGGAACGAGAGGATATTCTCGATCTTGGCCCCGCGGAAGGAGTAGATCGACTGCGCGTCGTCGCCCACGACGCAGACCTTCGAATGCAGCTGCGAAAGGCGGCGGATGATGACGTACTGGGCGTAGTTGGTGTCCTGATACTCGTCCACCAGAATATATTTGAACTGCTCCTGATAACGCGCCAGCACATCGGGAGCGTCGCGCAGCAGGATGTTGGTCTGCAGCAGCAGGTCGTCGAAATCCATCGCGCCGTTGCGCTTGCAGCGCTGGCAGTAGATGTTGTAGATGTTGCCGAATTCGGGAATCTGCGCCTGACGGTCCTCGGCGGCGTAGACCGAATTGGCGAGGTAGGCGCCGGGGGTCACCAGACAGTTTTTGGCATAGGATATGCGCGAAGCCAAGAGGTTGGGCTTGTATTTCTCGTCCGGAAGGTTCAGCTCGCGGACGATGGTCTTCAGCAGGTTCTTGCAGTCCGAAGGTTCGTAGATGGTGAACGAATCGGGGAAACCGATGCGGTCGGCGTTCTCGCGCAGGATACGCGAAAAAACCGAGTGGAAGGTTCCCATGCGGATATAGCGGCTGCGGTTGTCGGGGATCATCTGCGCGATGCGTTCGCGCATCTGCTCGGCGGCCTTGTTGGTAAAGGTGAGCGCGAGGATGTTGAAGGGAGCCACGCCCTGCTCGATCATATAGGCGATGCGCGAGGTCAGCACCCGCGTTTTGCCCGAACCCGCACCCGCGATAATGAGCGACGGGGCGTCGTAATTCACCACGGCGGCGCGCTGAGCGGGGTTCAGACCTTGTAAAATAGGTGATTCTTTGGATTCCATGACGGCAAAGTTAATAAGAATTGAATAAGTTTTTTTCAAAGAAAATAATATCTTTGCATTGCAAACGTTAAAAAACTAAATCCGACGGCAATACAGCGAGGTTTTCGCCGTGCAGGCGCAAAGGCTGCGGGCAGAATGTGCGGGGCCGGATTTGTCGGGCAGAGTGTGCGGAACCGGGTTTGTCGGCAGAATGTGCAGAGCCGGGGTTTTCGGGCTGAGCATGCAGGCCGAATATGCGGAACCGGATTTGTCGGCAGAGCATGCGGGGCCGGGTTTGTCGGACAAAGTATGCCGGACCGAACATGCCGGACGCGGAAAAGAGGTAATGAAATTCAACAATATAAAACAATGAGCGAAGTCATCAACATCAAGGAACTCAACGAGCGCATCGAACGCGAAAGCGTCTTCGTGGATACGCTCCGTACGGAAATGGGCAAGGTCATCATCGGCCAGAGCCATCTGGTAGACACGCTGCTGATCGGCCTGCTGTCGAACGGCCACATTCTGCTGGAAGGCGTGCCGGGACTGGCCAAGACGCTGGCCATCACTACGCTGGCGAAGGCCGTGGACGCCGCCTTCTCGCGCATACAGTTCACCCCCGACCTGCTGCCGGCCGACCTGATCGGTACGCTGATCTACTCGCAGAAGAACGAGGAGTTCGTCGTCAAGAAAGGCCCCGTATTCGCCAACTTCGTGCTGGCGGACGAAATCAACCGCTCCCCGGCCAAGGTGCAGTCGGCACTGCTGGAGGCCATGCAGGAGCGTCAGGTGACCATCGGCGACAACACCTATCCGCTGCCGCAGCCCTTTCTGGTGCTGGCCACGCAGAACCCGCTGGAGCAGGAGGGAACCTACCCGCTGCCCGAAGCGCAGGTGGACCGTTTCATGCTCAAAGCCAAAATATCCTACCCCAAGAAGCAGGAGGAGCGCGACATCGTGCGCATGAACCTCGCCGGGGGAGGACTCCCCGCCGTCAACAAGGTCATCTCGCCCGAAGACATCGTCAAGGCCCGCAAGGTCGTGGAGGACGTCTACATGGACGAGAAGATCGAGAAATACATCATCGACATCATCTTCGCCACGCGCGAGCCGGCGGAGTACAACCTCCAGAAGCTCCAGAACCTGATCGCATACGGCGGTTCGCCCCGTGCGTCGATCTCGCTGGCCAAGGCCGCACGCGCCTACGCCTTCATCCGCCGCCGCGGGTACGTCATTCCCGAAGACGTGCGCGCCGTATGCCACGACGTACTGCGCCACCGCATCGGCCTGACGTACGAAGCCGAGGCCGAGAACATCACCTCGGAGGAGATCATCACCGACATTCTCAACAACGTAATCGTACCCTAACGATGCAGCAGACCGAGAACGATATTCTGAAACGCGTCCGTAAGATCGAGATCAAGACCCGCGGTCTTTCGAACGAGATCTTCGCCGGAAAGTACCATACGGCTTTCCGCGGACGGGGCATGTCGTTTTCCGAAGTCAGGGAGTACCGCGCGGGCGACGACGTAAGGGACATCGACTGGAACGTGACGGCCCGGTCGCGCAAACCCCACATCAAAATCTACGAGGAGGAGCGCGAACTGACGATGATGCTTCTGGTGGACGTCTCCGCATCGCGCATGTTCGGATCGACGGACCGCCTGAAGAAGAACATCATCACCGAAATCGCCGCCGTGCTGGCCTTCTCGGCCGCGCAGAACAACGACAAGGTAGGGTGCATCTTTTTCAGCGACAGGGTCGAGAAGTTCATCCCGCCGAAAAAAGGACGCTCGCATGTGCTGACGATCATCAAGGAGCTGATAGGGTTCCGCCCCGAGAGCGGAGGGACCGACCTCGCGGAAGGGCTGCGCTGCCTGACCAACGTTCTTAAGAAGCGCTCGACGGCGTTCGTGCTGTCCGATTTTCTCGATACGACGGGCGACCGGGCCGATTTCGAGGATGCGCTGAAGATCGCTTCCGGCAAGCACGATCTGGTCGGCATCCGGGTTTACGACCGGCGCGAGGCCGAGATGCCCGACGTGGGGATCGTCGAGCTGCGCGATGCCGAAACCGGCGAGCGGGTGTGGGTCGACACGTCGTCCAAGACCGTGCGCGACCATTACGCGTCGAGCTGGCGGCACACCGAGTCGGTCGTCGAGGCGGCGCTGCGGCGCAGCCGGGTCGACAGCGTGGCAGTCGCTACCGGCGAGGATTACGTCGCTTCGCTGATGAAGCTTTTCAGACGGCGGTAGCGTCCGTCCGATTTCTGTTTTTGAAAAACGTTACGCGAGTTTATGCTGCATATGCTTAAAATAGGAGCTCTCGCCGCGCTGACGCTCGGCGCTGCCGCCGTCCGGGCGGCCGATCCGGTCGTCTCGGCCCGTTTCTCGGCCGACTCGGTAATGATCGGCGACCAGTTCATTCTGGACATACGGGTGGACAAGGACGTGATGGAGGTCGTCGACTTTCCCGTGTTCAACGGCTTTCTGAGCGATTCGGCCGACATCGAGATTCTGGCCGAGAGTCCCGTGGACACGCTGAAAGCCGAAGGAAGGCGGATCACTCTCGGCAAGAGCTATCTGCTGGCCGGTTTCGACGAGGGACGCTACCGCATGGGACGCTTCCCCGTGCTGCGGGTCGATAAGAACCTGATCGACACGGTCTGGTCGCGCGATTCGCTGGCGATCGATATTCATACGCTGCCGGTCGATACGCTGACGCAAACGATCCACGACGTGAAGCCCCCGCTGCGGACGCCTTTGCGTTTCGCCGAGATACGGGGATGGCTGATACTGGGCTGGCTGGCGGCTGTGGCCGTCATTGCGGCCGTATTGCTCGTTCGGCGCCGGATGGAGCTCCGGGCCCTTCCCGGCGGCCGGCGGCCCGGCGAGCCGCCCCATGTGTGCGCGATCCGTCAGCTCGAGACGCTGCACAACCAGAAGCTGTGGCAGAGCGGTAAGCAGAAGCAGTATTATACGGGCATTACCGACATTTTGCGTCGCTACATAGGCGACCGCTATCGCGTCAAAGCGATGGAGCTGACCTCGCAGGAGATTCTCGACGAGATGGAGCGGCAGCGGTTGAGCGGCGAGGCCGCCGACCGGCTGAAGAACATCCTGTTGACGGCCGATTTCGTCAAGTTCGCCAAGTTCGTCGCCGATGCCGAGCGGAACGAGGAAGTGTACAGCGATGCCTACTATTTCGTCGAACAGACCAAGGAGACGGAAGTAGAGCACACGCCGGCCGAGCTGGAGCCGGTGCAAAAGCAGGAGGAGGTGAAGCCATGATACGAAGAACGATTTTGACCGTATTGCTGCTCGTCTTCTGCGGCGCGGCTGCGGCTCAGAAATATCCCGAGCGCCGCGCGATCCGCTCGGGCAACCGGCAGTACGAGAAGGGGGCCTATCCCGAGGCCGAAACGGCCTATCGACGGGCTTTGGAGAAGACGCCCGACTCGCCCGAGGCGACGTTCAATCTGTCCGATGCGCTCTATAAGCGGGAACGTTACGACGAGGCGGGCAAGCTCGCCGCCTCCGCCGCGCAGCAGCTGGCAGCCGACCCATCCCGGCGCGAGGAAGCCGCTCAGGCATTTTTCAATCAGGGAAACGCGCTGTTCAAGCAACGCAAGTTGCAGGAAGCCCTCGAGGCTTACAAAAATTCGCTGAAGCTGAACCCCGGCGATATGGAGGCCAAGTTCAACTACGCCTACACGAAAAAACTGCTCGATCGGGATCAGAACAACCAGAACAACCAGAACGATCAGAACAACCAGAATAACCAGAACGATCAGAATAATCAAAACAATCAGGATAATCGGGATAATCAGAATAACCAGAACGACCGGAAGAACGATAACGATCGGAACAACCGAAACGACGACCCGAATCGGGACCCGAACAAGGACCCGAACCGGAATCCGGACGGGGACGGCGATCGGAACGATCCGAGCGACAAGCCCCGTCCGGATTCGGGCGAGCAGCCGCAAGACGGCGGCATGAGCCGCGAGGAGGCCGAACGTCTGCTCGATGCCGTGCAGGGCAGCGAGGACAAGACCAAGGAGAAGGTCGACGCGAAGAAGGCGAAAGTCGTCGGACGGTCGGGCAAAAACTGGTAGTTCGGCCGGGGGGAACCTGTTCCGTGCGACAGAAAAAGGACGCTTTCTCTGAGGACGAAATATCGGGACGGGACGGAGCCGCTTCGGACTCGGGCGGGCGTTTCCCGCAGGGCGCTCGGCGGAGCGGAAAGTCCGGAAAAGGCAGAACCGCTGTCGGGAAAAACGGATAGTAATGAACGGGAATAAATCGGAAAGTAAGTGGATATAGTGAGATTTGCCAATCCGAAGCTGCTGTGGCTGCTGACGCTGGTCGTCCCGATGACGGCCTATTACGTTTACCGTTTGCGGCAGGGGCGCGCGACGATGCGCATCTCGACCGTGTCGGGGCTTCGGGGAGTGCCGCGCGGAGCGCGCTATTATCTGAGGCATATGCCTTTCGTGTTGCGCTGCGGAGCCGTTGCGCTGTTGGTCGTTGCGCTGGCCCGTCCGCAGAGCTCCCAGAGCGATTCGAGTCGGACGACTGAGGGAATCGACATCGTGCTGTCGCTCGACATTTCGGGCAGCATGCTCGCCCGCGATTTCCAGCCCGACCGGATTTCGGCCGCCAAGGAGGTGGCCGCGAGCTTCATCGCCGACCGGCCGAACGACCGGATCGGTTTGGTCGTTTTCGCCGGGGAGAGTTTCACGCAAAGCCCGCTGACGACCGATAAGGCTTCGCTGCTCAATATTTTGGGCACGGTCCGCAGCGGCATGATCGACGACGGCACGGCCATAGGAAACGGGCTGGCCACGGCCGTGAACAGGCTGCGCGAAAGTCAGGCCAAGAGCAAGGTCGTGATCCTGCTGACCGACGGTGTCAACAACAGCGGCCAGATCGCTCCGCTGACGGCGGCCGACATCGCTTCCACGCTCGGCATCCGCGTCTATACGATAGGAGTCGGCAGCGAGGGACAGGCTCCCTATCCGGCCCTCGACATGTGGGGAAACCTCAGTTTCGTCCCGATGAAGGTCGAGATCGACGAGAAGATACTCTCCGATATAGCCGAGAAGACCGGAGGGCGCTATTTCCGCGCTACCGATAACGAGAAGCTCCGCGAAATCTACAAGGAGATCAACCGTTTGGAGAAAAGCCGGGTCGAGGTCGAGAGTCAGACGCGTTACGACGAGCGTTTCGCCCCTTTCGTTCTCGGCGCGTTGCTGCTGCTTGCGGCCGGATTCGCCATGCGCCGGCTGTGGTTCCGCCAGATTCCTTAAAAACAGAGATTGTCATGTTCCGATTCGCAACTCCCGAATATTTCTATCTGCTGCTGATTCTGCCTCTTTTGTGGGGCGTACACTTGCTTTCGGCCCGGGCCCGGCGGCGGGCGATCGAGCGCTTCGGCGATCCGGCGACCGTTTCGGAATTGATGCCCGAGGCTTCGACGGCGCGGCCGCGCTACAAGTTCGTGCTATTCTCGGCGGCCGTGCTGCTGCTGGTCGTCGCGCTGGCCCGTCCGCAGTTCGGTTCGAAACTCAAGGAGGTGACTCGCACCGGGATCGAGATGATGCTGGCGGTCGACGTGTCGAACAGCATGCTGGCTCAGGATTTCGAACCGAGCCGTTTGGAGCGGACCAAGTTCGCGATCGACAGGCTGACTCAGCAGCTCGAGCAGGACCGTATCGGGCTGATCGTGTTCGCCGGCGACGCCTATATGCAGCTTCCCATTACGTCCGACTATGTGGCCGCGCGCAGCTTCGCCGCCCAGATATCGCCTACGATGGTGTCCAAGCAGGGTACGGCGATCGGCGCGGCGATCGATCTGGCCGCCAGCTCGTTTTCGTCTGGCAGCGAGGGTAGCCGCGTGATCGTCGTCATTTCCGACGGCGAGAACCACGAGGACGACGCGCTCGCGGCGGCGAAGGCGGCAGCCGAGAAGGGCATCAGAATCTACACGATCGGCATAGGCACGCCCGAGGGCGCTCCGATTTCGATCGACGGCGAGTTCATCAAGGACGAGCAGGGCGACATGGTCGTGTCGAAGCTCGACGAACAGATGCTCGAACAGATCGCGCTGACGACCGGCGGAGCCTATATCCGGGCTACGAACCGCAGTCTGGGGTTAGACGAGATCGTGCAGAAAATCAACGAGGTCGAGAAAAAAGAGCTCACGTCGACCGTGTTCGAGGATTTCAACGAGCAGTACCAGTATCTGATCGGTCTGGCGCTCGCCTTGCTGTTGCTTGAGTTCGCGATGCTCGAGCGTCGGAGCCGCCTGCTGGCCCGTTTCAATATTTTCAGAAAACGCTGAAATATGCGGGCGAACCCCGTACTTTTGGGGATCGTTGTCCGTTCCGATTCCATTGTCGTATGTTGGACCGTTTTACGGATCGACCTGTCGGGATGAGCTCCGTATACCTGCGACGGATAACAACCGGGAGCCGGTCGGGACGAACATCGGAAAAGCGGAATCGTTGTCCCGGAATATGATTCGGGCGGTTTCCCCGTTCAGACTTGACGGCCGGGCGTGCTTGGTTCCATGTATGGAAATTTCGTGTGGATGGGACCGCTCGTTGGATAGGGAACGAGAAGTCGCGTCCCCGCTTGTCCGGACAGATCGATCCGGATGGGATTCGGAAGAATAGCCATGCGGATCGTCTCTTTTCCCGTTTCGTTTTCGTTCGCGAGCTTGCCGGGCGGCTGCGGTGATGAAGCTATGATTTTTGAGACGCTCCGGCGGAAATTAGCCGAAAATCACGTACATTTGTACCGTATGGGCGCTGGCCGCCCGTGCGTGAACGAATTTGGAAGAAGCCATGACCGGAGACGAGAGGGAATTCGAGACCTTGCAAGTCCATGCGGGCTATACGCCCGATGCGACGCACTCGCGCGTGACGCCGCTGTATCAGACCACCGCTTATACTTTCGACAGTGCGGAGCACGGAGCCGACCTGTTCGCACTGCGCGAGTCGGGCAATATCTATACCCGTTTGCAGAATCCGACGACCGATATGCTCGAGAAGCGCGTGGCCGCGCTCGAGGGCGGACCGGCCGCATTGGCCGTTTCGTCGGGGCATTCGGCTCAGCTCGTCGCGCTGACGAGCATATTGAGCCCGGGCGACAATTTCGTCAGCTCGCCCTATCTGTACGGGGGCACGCACAACCAGTTCAAGATCGTGCTGCGCAATTTCGGGCTCGAGTGCCGCTTCGCGCCGGACAACGATCCGCAGCATATGGAGTCGCTGATCGACCCGCGCACGCGGGCGATCTATGTCGAGACGATCGGCAATCCGAGCTTCGCCGTGCCCGATTTCGGCGCGCTTGCCGCGCTTGCACGGCGCTACGACCTTCCGCTGATCGTCGACAATACGTTCGGAGCCGGCGGCTACCTGTGCCGTCCGATCGAGTACGGCGCTGCCGTCGTCGTCGAGTCGGCGACCAAGTGGCTCGGCGGACACGGCACGTCGATGGGCGGCGTGATCGTCGAGGGCGGAACCTACGATTGGAACAACGGTAAGTACCCGATGCTGTCCGAGCCTTCGGAAAGCTATCATGGGCTGCGATTCACGGAGGCCTTCGGACAGTTGGCTTTCATCGCCAAGTGCCGGGCCGAGGGAGTGCGCGATTTGGGATGCTGCATCTCGCCGTTCAACTCCTTCATGATCATGCAGGGCATCGAGACGCTGTCGCTGCGTGTGCAGCGCGAGGCGGACAACGCGCTGGCGCTGGCACGCTACTTCAAGGCTCATCCGCTCGTCGAGCAGGTGTTCTATCCCGGGCTGGAGGACGATCCGCACCACGAGCTGGCCGTCCGCTATCTGCGTCATGGCTTCGGCTGCGTGCTGTCGGTCGTGCTCAAGGGCGACAAGCGGCAGACTGAGTCGCTGGTGGACCATTTGCGGCTCGTGTCGCATCTGGCCAACGTGGGCGACAACCGCACGCTGATTATCCAGCCGGCGGCGACGACCCATTCGCAGCTTTCCGAGGAGGAGCAGCGCGCGGCCGGCGTCCTGCCGACGCTGTTGCGTATCTCGGCCGGTATCGAGCATATCGACGACCTGATTCGCGATTTCGAGCAAGCCTTTTTTTACGTGAAAGCCTGACGGACGGAAATGCCGGTACGTTACTACAAATACGACAAGCCTTTCGTGCTCGAGAACGGGGAGCGGCTCCCCGAGCTGCAGATCGCCTATCATACCTACGGCAAGTTCAAGGGAAACAATGCGATTTGGGTCTGCCACGCGCTGACGGCCAATTCGGACGTGGCCGACTGGTGGCCGCGGACCGTCGAGCAGGGGCGCTTTCTCGATCCGCGTCGGTACTATGTCGTATGCGCGAACGTCATCGGGTCGCATTACGGCTCGACGGGGCCGCTGAGCTTGAATCCGGCGACCGGAAAGCCCTATTACGGGTCGTTCCCGTTCATCACCGTGCGCGATATGGTGAACG
>OJPD01000274.1_pt1 | contig 41648 bp, 41 predicted proteins | sample 1598371 | NCBI WGS metagenome assembly OJPD01 (sample SAMN03922478, study PRJEB24848) | human gut metagenome | isolation source: stool sample | host: Homo sapiens | place: Germany | collected 2010-11
AGCTGCGCTTGTGAACAGCATGTCAGGAGATACCCGATCCGTTCCAGCGTTTCCGTTTCCCCTCCGTCCGCAGGTTCCGCCGGAAAAAGCTCCCGCGGGTCAAGCGGCATATTCCGGATAACGTTTTGCAGGATGCCATAGCCCGGCTGGGATTCGCCTGATTCAATGTTCTGATAATTGCGCAGGCTGCAATCCGCGAGCTCCGCCATTTCAGACTGTTTTAACCCATACTTTTTCCGGACCCTCTTAAATGCATTTCCAGCTGCTTCATTTTTTGCGCGCAATATAATTCACCTCAACTATAGAGTGTCAGAAATGCGGCTTTTAATAAACGATTTAAGAATCATATATTAAACGCATTATTTCGCGTAATATGTGCAGCCGTTCCGAGATGATTCCCATGAGAAGGGAACAAACGCATGCCAGGCTGCCGCAGGGCGGGGAATGGCAGCGCGGCGTCTCCTTTTATGGTACAGGAAGAGGTTCCGAACTATCACTGTGATTTCCCAGTTGCTATGATGATACAAAGGAGGAATGCATATGCGATCGACCACTGAAGTGATTACGATATTGAAGAGCCATCGCCAGACGTGCGCGAAGATCATGATCCTCGAGAACGCCTTGCGGGAGATGGGCGCAGGCTTGAAGAACCGCGGCGCAGCAGAAGAAAAGCTCACCCGGCTCGTACACCTCCGCAATGGCGCTGAAAGCTGGTTGAGCCTGCTGAACCGGGAGGAACGGTTCCTGATCCAAACGCATCTGATTGATGGATTGGACTGGGCGAAGACGATCGTGGAGCATGAGAAGATGTGGGGAGTTGCAAACGGGAGGTCTGAGCGGACATTGAAGCGGATCCAGGCGAAGGCCATTGAAAAGATCGTGGCATGCCTGAACCAGCTGGAGGCAGTGTTAAAAGAGGAAGAGGTGGACTAGCTTGGATTTCGAGATCACGGCGCAGATCGACGAAGCGCTGCTGCCCCTTGCGGCCGCGCTATATATCGTCGGAGTGTTCCTGAAAGCGACGCCCAAGATCGCGGATTGGTGCATTCCGTGGATCCTGCTTGCAATCGCAATACTTGCGGCGAACGTTTTGCTCGGCTGGAGCGTTCCAGCTGCGATTCAAGGCGCGCTGGCCTGCGGGATCGCCGTTCTGGGGGATCAGCTCTACAAGCAGGCGAAGCAGGGACTCCATGAAAGCAAGGGGAAAAGTCAAAACAAAACCGATACCCGATAACAGAATTGGCGGCGGGGGGCGAGCTGGGCGTCCCCCGCGGGAGCAGCTCTTACGTTGGCAGGGGCGGGGCCGCGAGATTCCATAGACGCGGACGGGCCATCCGGAGGATGGCCCGTCCGCTTTTGTTGCTTTTTTGTTAAATCGTATATATGAATGGACACGGAGAGAAAGGAGAAGTTATACTGGAATGGAAAAGATACCGGACAACGTCAAAAGAGCTTATGAGGATGGGAAAAGGAGAAAAATTATGCGGTTTAGAATGATGAAGCTGATTGCGGCAGTGCTGAGCGCATTGCTGCTGTTTGGCGGCTGCCAGAGCGCACGGCGGACGGAGCCTGCGGACGGAACCGGTGCGGGAAACGCCACCGAACAGACGCCGCCTTTGCCGGAGGAAACGGCCTCCGAAACCGAAGCGCTGGCTGCGTACCCCACGGCGCTGCCGGAATCAATCGACCCACTGGGCTTTTACAGAGCACAACAGGAAGAATGCCTCACCGCCGACCTGGCCGCGGAAAAGTTTGACGCAAAATATGAACGGGTCCCAGGGCTATATGAGATCAAGAACGTTTACATGGATGGGAGGGACGTTCGCCTGTGGCTCCAAACAAACGAGGATGAGACAAGGATACGGCAGATCACGTTGGTGCAGGTGTACGGCCACCACCTGTATGAAACGCTTTATCATGAGATTGTCGGCGTGCTCGGCGGTGCTGATGAACTTTCGGTGTATGACGATTATTATAATCGTGTTCCAATCGAAACCTACGATTCCGATGAGCATCCTTTTGCGGTTTGGAATCTGGATGGCTATACTTTAGAGCTTGGTGTGAATCCGCCCGGCAACATGGCACAGGGGTTCTACCTGGCTGCGTTTCGGGGAGAGTATGACGAGAAAATGGCAGGCTTTTTTTATGAGCAGGACGGCCCCTGCTGCCCGCATGAAACGAACTTCCATTTTACGGAGGAATGCATTTTTATGGATCCGGAACTGTTCCGGGGCGATGCTGCAGCAATCTTTGAAAAATACCGGGCAACGAACGCATATAATTGGGAAAAGTCGCGCAGGTATCCGGGTGATCCTGAATGGCCTTATGCATACGTGATTGAAGGTATTGAATACTTGGGAAGGGATGCGAAGTTTACCTTTTTCGCTGACATTAACTCAAACCAAATTGATAAGGCAAAGTATACGATCGATATTACCGGGCTTGATGCGGATGCAGTGCGGGAACTTTACCTGCAAATTTACGATGCGCTTTTGGGATGCGGAGCCACTCCGAGCTTTTCTTATTATGAAGACCCTCATTCGCTTGCCGTAGATGCGTTTAACAGCGAGGCTTGGACGTGGATGAGCTACCCTGAAAACTACTTTTTCCTGTCCCCTTATGGGATTTCGATGGATGCCCGCTCATGCTATGGTGAACCAGAACCATACCAAAGCGAAATTTGGGTGTCTTGGTAAGAAGGAATTTCCGAGTGGATGGCTCCGCATTGTCACTCCAAATTTTGTATACGCGCTCTTACGATCCGCTATAATATATAAAAAGTGGAACCGAGTTATGAGAAACCATTTTTCAACAAAACTATTCCGGAGGGGGTTATCATGCTGTACGCCATGTTCATAAAAACGAAGAAACGCGGCAGATGCTGCTGCTCAATTCTCTTGATTGCGTTAACACTCATGCTCTATGGATGCGGCAAGCCGGGCGTTTCAGGCACCGTTTCCGAAGGAAATAGAGAGGGTGAAAATCTTCCGCTTTTCCCCGCTTTGGGCCGCGTAGATGCCGCGTCGTTTGATACGATCCGGATCGCGGAAACAGATGAGATCACATATCTTACATCCGATGCGTTTCTTCCGGATTCGGTCGATGGAAACCTGGGCGTTCTTTCTGGCAAAGCGATGGACGAGAAAGCGATCCTAACTTTGGGGGACGCCGCCGTAGGGCGATTGCCGGACGAGCTCCCAGATTTGTTTGGGACGCACGGGATTCATATGGCTGGGCCGGAATTTTTGCCTGACCGGGCTATCACGAGCGCCGCTTTCGAGAATGCCGGGGAGTCGGGCGCGGGATACTGCCACCTGCGGCTCTTCTGCGGCCTTGTGGATACGATTTACGTCATATTCCAAAATGCGGGGATGGAGTACGTCCCCCGCTATGTTCTGGTGAATGATTGTGAAAGGGAGGAAGGGTTTTCGTATACCGGCTTTTGTGGGATGGATTGGGCCGTTTACCGCTCAAGCAGCGAAGATGGAACCGGCGTATCCGAAACGACCATCTCTTGGCTGAACCTCTCCAAGGGAAAGCATGAACTTGTCTATGCGGAATACCGAACCGAGCAGGGGAGCTTTACCGGCCAAACCTGTCCGAGCGAAACGATCGAAAGCGCACTGCGGAGCATGGAAAGCGATTGTCTTCACATTGAGGTGGCGATGCGGCTTACGTCTTCGTCGGGAAACACCGTCTTGCGCTGCACGGAGAGGAAAACCGATTTAACCATATATTATGACACGGAAACAAGCGGCTTTTACATCAAGCTGCCGCGGGAGGCCTATCCCATTTTGCCCTTGCAGCTCGACCCTGTCCGTTTGCAGGAATATCTGCTCATGTTTGAAAAATAGAGCTTAAACGGCACGGAAATGTCACTGTAAATGATTCGTTACCTCATGTAGAATGTGCTTAATGCTAGCAGAAATAGAACAAAAATGAAAGAGGTAACAACTGTGTCTATAGTATTAACCGACAGCCTTATGCGGCAATGGGCAGAAATCATCCCGGAGGAAAACTATGAAGCTGAACTCGGTCTTCCAACGACAACGCGTTCTGATGCGGAACTTCTTGCAAGAACGATACGTGCGGAAGAATCCGATTTACAGGCTTTGGAGTGCGTGGCTCAGGAGATGCTAAATCGCCGGCGCTATCGTAGTGTGTTTGGCGGGAACCATATGAGTTGGAGCATCGTCGGTGGCCATTCTGTGGAATGGGCGTCTTGGCGAGAGGTGCTATATGTCAACATGGCTTATACATCTCTAACGGATGGTTACCATCAGTTAACTGCTAATCCTATGGAAGTATCAGCAGGGAACACGGTGGAAAACACGCCCATTTCGGCTCAGTGGAGGCGGGCTTGCGAGTTAGCGGTCGAATTGTGCAATATGAACACGCTCTATGAAAGCCGGCTTAGCTGTGACCCCGCTATAAATGATCAAATGTATCATCGTGGATACAGGCGGTCGCAGATAGCAGACCTGTTGGAGGATATGGGGATATCAAATGCCGAGAATATAAATGGGGCAACACGTGCAAGCGGAACCGTGAAAGGCAAGATCGCCTACCAGATGCTTTCTATGGGCTCATCGATCTTTTTCAATGATGAAAATTCAGCCGGGAATGACATTTGCAACAACTATCTTCCAATTACAGGCGACCCAAGCACCAACAGCGGAATCCCAACTTTTACTGCCGGAGAGTTGATTGAGTTCTTGAAATCTCGTGTCGGATGTGGGTATACACTCGGAACATATGGCCAAATATGTACCCAAGCTCTGCTTGAAAAAAGAATGGCAGATGATCCCAACAATGAAGATGCTGACTATCTTGGAAGTTGTACAAGGTGGATTGGAAAATTAGTGACTGATTGCTCGGGCCTGATCGAATGGTTCCTGCTCAAACGAGGCGTAACGAACTGTGATACCTATTCTGGCGGTATGTACAAGCAGTGGTGCTCTGAAAAGTCAACAAATATGAGTATAATGCCCAGGATTCCAGGCATTATTGTATTCAAGAGAGGAAGTTCCGGCGTAAAACACATAGGAGTCTATGTAGGAAAAGATAGAGTGATTGAAGCAAAGGGAAAAATGCACGGTGTTGTTGTCACTCAATTTTCGAGCGATCCAGGATGGAATGCCTGGGGTATGTTTGACTGGATTGATTTAAACTTGAAGGATACCGATGTCGAGCAGCTCCCGGTCATTACGGATGCGCTCACCTATGGGCCGCTGCCGGGCTATCCGGATATTCGTACTTCCACTGCGGAAGTAGTACAGCATACCGGCAGCTACAACAGTCCGGTCTATAAAAAGGGCGACAGCGGGGATAAGATCGAGATGATCCGCCGAAGATTCTGGGCAACGGACAACAGCTTCGCCGTCAGCAATTTCTTTGACGACGCCTTGGAGAACAAGATCAAAGCGTTTCAGACAGCAAACGGCCTTACATCGGATGGAATCGTGGGCTCCGGCACATGGAAAGTGCTTTTCCCAGTGCTGAAAAAGCGCACCGGCTCCCAAGCTGGCGCGCGCGAAATGCAGGCGCTTCTCAATTATCAAAACTATCCCGTTGGAACCCCGGACGGGCTTTTCGGGACGGGCACTGAAACGGTTTTGAAGGCCTACCAAAAAGCACGCCAGTTGGATGCCGACGGCATTTGCGGCGAAAAAACATGGCAGTCGCTGACGCTCGAAGAACCTTTTGAAACGGAAGTGCTTGTCGACCAGAACGGGGATTCTACCGCCCTTTGCGAGATGGGCGACAGCAACGACGTGGTGTGTCAGCTCCAACAGAGGCTGGCAACGCAGTATCCGCTGAACGTAACGGGCACATATGACAGCGCAACGAACCAATATGTACTTGCGTACCAAACGGCAAACAGCATCACGGCGAACGGGATTGTCGGCCCGATCACTTGGAACAAATTGTTTCCCATTCTTAAAATGGGGCGCGGAACCAAGGATCAGGTTCGGGCGCTGCAGGTGTTGCTGTACCGGCAAAAGCATGGGCTCCTCATTGACGGCGTGTTTGGTTCCGGGACGCAAGCCGCGGTGAAGGCATACCAGACGCTGCGGAATCTGACTTCGGATGGCATTGTCGGCGCTAACACATGGGCCTCCCTCTGTCTGGCGACTCCGCCTGCGGGGAATACGCTTTACTTTGGCACAGGCGGCAGCTCGAGCGGTTCCAGTACGATTTACCGTCAGGGCGATACCGGCGCGGCAATTCATCAGATCAAGCGCCGCATGGCCGTTGAGAGCATGTTCACCGGGACGGTAAACGCGGTCTTTGACGCTGAACTTACCTATGCTGTGAAGGTATTTCAGGCCAGCGAGGATATCCGCGTGGACGGCCTGGTTGGCCCGGCAACGTGGAGCCTGCTGTTCCCGATCGTGAAGAAGCAGACAGGCCAGCAGGAAGGCGCCAAAGCCGTGCAGGCGCTTCTCAACCTCAACGGCTACAATGTTGGCACGCCCGACGGCCTGTTTGGAACAGGAAGCGAGAACAAGCTCAAACAGTTCCAAACGGCAAAGGGGTTGGACTCCGACGGCGTTTGCGGCGCAAAAACATGGGCCAAGCTGTGCGAAGTATAGGACATCTAAGTTTAATGTCCAGGTAAAAAGCGGGGGCCATCCGGGGGATGGCTCCCAGGTTGTCGATCAAGTGGCATATGCCGCTTGATCGGCGCTGCATCGCCGACCCCGAGCTGCGCCTCCGCTTTCCTGTAGTTCAATTTCAGCCGGCGGCAGCGCGACGGGATAAACCAAGCCGGCGGCAAATCATTTATTTGCAACGGGGCTGTAAATCAGCCCGCCGTCGAGCGCGCTCAACACCAGCACCACATTATCCGCAATCGGATCTCTTGCGGGAACTCCCGCTGTATAGCCGAAGCCCTCGCGGTATGTGTTTGTTATCCTCCCCTGGAACGTCCACGCGGGTATCAGCGCGTAACCGCCCGTGGCGTTTTGCAGCTTCACGCGCATGTAGCCAAGCGATATCCTGTCTATCTCTATATTCGTAGTCGCTATTTCATCCGGCCGCCACGAAAACACTGAGGATAGGTGTTTCTCGCACGCGGCTTGTATTTCATCAAAGCCGCACAGCTCGGCGTTTGCGCTCAGCTCTTCTTCCGTCTGCCCATAGCCCCACCAGTGGAAGAAATTAAGCCTGCCGCTTCCAGTAATGAAGACGATCCGCAGCCGTTCATCTACCCAGGCGGGGCTGTATTCGCTTTCATATGCAATCCGCTTGTTTACCAGCGGGGAATACGCTATCCCTTTATACATGCGCCCATAAGACAAATCATAAGCCCCCTCGCCGCCTACAATGCTCACAAGGTCGTAGCTCTCCTTTATCCCTAGCACCTCAAGCACACGCGCCCCGACTTCCACCGCCTCCTCAAGCGAGCCTATCGGTTCATCCACAACAGGGGCGCTCTGCTCCGAGGCGAATATGAAACTCTCGCGCACATCGTCCTGCGGCCTGCCGCGCAGCCCTACCTGGATGTTCATCACCTTGTCGCCGGCTTTATCCAAAATGTACGCTTCAAACTGGAACGTGCCGCTCAGGCTCTCATAATCCTCTACTTTGCGCGCTTCTTCCCCGTCGTGCGCGGCCAGCTCCTCCGTCAGGCGTTTCCTGTCGGCTTCGAGTTCGGCTATATACGCGGCGATTTCTTCAGAGTAGTTGCCGCCGTATTCTTCCGCAAGCTTTTGCAGCGTAGCGGTTGTGTTAGCTATCCATTTCTCGTATTCCTCTGGCGCTGGCAGAGCGTAACCCTCAGAGTTCTGCGGCGGCATGGCGAGATACGCCCCTTCCCCGCCAAGCAGGGCTACCACAGCCTCAAGCTTTTCCAGCTCAAACGAGGCGGGGGTCACGCGCACTATGGGTATAGCGTTGACTTCCGGGAAGTCGATATCCGCGCCTATCTTTATATTTACTGACCCATCCCTCATGCTGAGTTCCTCATCCCAGCGCTCCGGCACGGCTTCTAGCATCGACGTCAAATCAAAATCCGGGTCCATGCCGTTGACCTCATCCGCCGCGAGCGCGCTGCCGTTGTCTATCACTACCTCTTCCTCCGGCGTCGGCTGGCAGCCGCTAAAGAGTAATGCAACTATGGCTGCTGCCGCTATTATGGCTGTTTTTTGCTTCATTTTAGTTTTATCCTTTCCTGATGCTATAACTATTGTCGCATATGCAAGGAGCAGAGTTGTCAGGTAAATGTAATTTAGTTGTCATTATTGTCCCATATCAGTTTGGCAGGTGTTCCCGTATTCATCTCGCTGCTGATTGCCATCGTTATACTGTGGGCCTCCACTATACGCTCAACCAACGTCAAGCCAAGGCCAATGCCTCCATTCTTTTTGCTGCGGGACTTGTCCACCATGTAAAAGGGCTCGAATATGCGCTCCATCGCTTCAGCGGGTATGCCGCGGCCAAAATCCTTGACCTCTATGGTATTGCCGGAGGCGGCAAGGAGGACCTGCTTATCCGGCGCATCCACGTCATATGCCTTTGCCGCATTGTCCACAAGATTGATGAGCAGGGACTGGATAAGGTCCGCGTTGACCAACAGCGTTCCTCCGTCCGACAGGGTGTTCAGCGTCACGCCCCGGTCGGCAAGGCTTTTTTGCGTGTTCTGCCGCACTCTGTCAAATAGCGCGTCAACGGCGCAGGGCTTCCGCTCGATTTCACAATCCAGGGTGATGATCCTGAGCAGCGTCTGCACCAGCCGTTCCAGCCATTCGCATTGGCTTTCGATATGCGCAAGGGCGCCGTCCTTTTCCGTCTCCGTCATGTTGGCCCGCCGCAGCATACGGACATGGAGCAGCAGCGCGGTGAGTGGCGTCTTGAATTCATGGGTCACGCCGCCGATGAACAGCTGCTGCCGCTCGGCCGTCTCCGTCAGCTCCGCGATGCGCGTCTCCATAGCCTCCGCCATCATGTTGAAATCGCCTGCCAGCGCACCCACTTCGTCATGGGTTTCAATGCTGGCGCGGATGCCGTATTCCCCGTCTGCAATGCGGCGGGCGGTAAGTGCAAGGGCGGTCAGAGGTCTGGTGCTCCTGCGCATAAGCAGCGCAAGGCTTCCTGCGCCCAAAAGAATTCCCGCCATGCTTACGATGACGAACGTCCCTGCCATATTTGTGATGCTATTGTATGTTGTGGAAATGTCTTCCACAACATACACAGCATAGGGTGTGCTTTTTACCGTAACGAGGCCCCCGACGATGAGTACATTGCGCCCCTCGATCTCCCGCTCCGTAAGCTGGGCGCCGTATTCGCCATTTGGCAGCGGCAGCAGCGCGTGCGGGTCAACCGAAACGCCGGAATAGAGCGTTTCCTCCCCGCGCATCAGAACGGAGGAGGCGTCTGCAAAGCGGGAAAAGCAGTAGTTGACGAGGGAAGTCTCCACCGTCCTTGAATCGCCGTCCGCAAGATAGTAACCTGCCATTTCGGAAAAGGAGGAAGCAAGGCTTCTCTGTTTGTCCTCCGCATGGCTGTAAGTCAGCTCCAATATGCTGTTTTTCGAGTGAATGAGAAGAAGAGAAGAGCAGGCAGAAACGATGATGAGCAGTACCGAGATGCAGATGAGGGAGGTCTTTTTCCATAGCTTCATTTTAGCGTTCCTCCAATCGGTAACCAAGCTTCGGTATGGCCCGTATCGCATCCCCGAGGTCGAGCTTTTTTCTAAGGCTGGATATCTTCACATCCACCGCGCGGGTCTCGCCCGCATAATCGTAGCCCCAAACTTCCAAAAGCAGTTGCTCGCGGGATATGGTCAGGTTCTTGTTCTTTAAGAGCATCAGCAGCACGTCAAATTCCAGCGGCTGAAGCTCCACCGCCTCGCCGGCCTTGGTCACGCTGCGCGTTTCGCTGTTTACCTCGACGTCCCGGAACCGGTAGACCGCGTTCAGCCTACCGGTTCGCTTCAATACCTTCTCAATGCGCACCATCAACGTCAGCATATCAAAGGGTTTCACGATATAGTCCTCCGCGCCGTCCATAAGGCCTTTAATTTCTGATGCGGAGTCCGTCTTTGCGGTCATATATATCACAGGGATGTTATATTTCTCCGTGTAGGAAAACAGCTCGAAGCCATCGATACCGGGAAGCATGATGTCCAGCAGCGCCAGGTCGAAGGCGTGGTCTCCTTCAAGATGCGCTGCTGCCTTTTCGCCGTCGTCAAAGGCCATATAGTCGTACCCCACAAATTGCAGGTTCAGCGTCACGGCATCGGAAATGCTGTGGTCGTCCTCGACGATTAAAATGCGGTTCCGCATGCATTACTCTCCTTTTATAAAGCAAATCTATTTAGTAATTCTATCATATATTGCAGAGACAAAAGGGTAATGCAGATATGAAGATTGTAATGTTTTTGTAATTTCAAGACAACAAGTATAGTAAGTTCAGCCAAATGCGACTAAGAGCTATCTCTGATCGAACAAAATAAGACGAAATATTGTGTAACTAGGTCAGCCCTAATTCTTCTCTGGTCGCACGTGGTTCTATATATTGACCGTTTATTGCATTAAGGTATATATGGCATTTGTATACAGTTGCCATCTCTTCATCTTCATATCGTTCGTAAAAATTATAGCTGGTGTCCCATACCGGAATTTGGTATCCAACAGCAGTTTTTCCCGGGATATCTATAAGTGCGCTTCCAAGCCTAATCTCTGTTACTTCAACACCGTATTCTTCAACAAAATCAGGCTGTACTGAATGGTTTAAAACGCAAACGAAGGGTGCGGATTTCCTACCTTCCTGTGCGCATCATCAAGCCGTTGCTCATACTCTCCGTCCATATCAATGCGGAACACCTGTGAAATATTTAATACCGATAGCGCGTCTACATTGCCGCTATCGCTGCGCATAAGCAGCGAAACTTCCCGCTCATTCAATGCGGCAATATACCCAGTGTTGCATTTGTCCGGTTCTTCTGTATTTATAAATAACGAAACTACTTTATTCTGCTCAAAAGCCTTCTTTAGAACTTGATACATATTGAAGCTCCTTTCAAAAAGCATATCAGAAAGTTTTTACATGGTGTGTTGCGGGCAGGAGCCCGACTGTAATAGCCTACCCGCAACGCAGATTTACGTGTACTATTTGGGCGTATGTCCAGGCCCGTTTTTCGGAGGGACTTTTTTGTATTTCTTTTTTTGTAAGGCCGCCTTGAGTCGCCTTTTTCACCGCGGGCATCCCGCTTTTTTCGGGCCTGTCCCTTTTGATGATGGTTTCGTGTCGATGGTCTAGCTCCATTGGTGTGCTCCTTATAGTATATCTTAGCGGGCAGCTTTGCCCGCATAAGCCAATCCTATTTTACGCTTTCCTGAATTTAACGGATGGCTTGAGTTTATTACCTTTTATCTTGGAAGGGCGGCGTTGCAAAAAATGCAAACATGCCGCCTTTATTGTTATGTTTTGTATTGAATTATTATGTGATAAGATATATACTATTTAAAAAAGGAGTTCAACGCATGAAAATATTAATTGTTGGCGGTGTAGCGGGCGGTGCGTCAGCGGCCGCAAGGCTGCGCCGGCTAAGCGAAGACAACGAAATTACCATTTTTGAACGAGGCGACCATATTTCCTATGCCAACTGCGGGCTGCCTTATTATGTAGGCGGCGTTATTGAGGATGGAGAAGATCTATTATTACAAACCCCGGAAAGCTTCTATACTCGCTTTCATGTACAAATCCGGCTTCACCATGAGGTGATCTCCGTCTTGCCTGATAAAAAACAAGTCTTGGTGCGGGATCTGCAGAAACGGGCAGAATACTTGGAGGGCTATGACGCATTGCTGCTTTCACCCGGCGCAAAGCCTATCAATCCCTTTAGAGAGAATGCCGTTACCCTGCGTACTGTGGAGGATGCGCTTTCCCTGCGCACCTTGTGCGAAAACGGCCAGCTGGAAAGGGCCTTGGTGATTGGCGGCGGTTTTATCGGCCTTGAAGCTGCCGAAAACCTTATTGCTTGCGGCATAAAAGTCACTTTGGCGGAAAAGATGAACCATGTGATGCCTAATATGGACCGAGAGATGACTCATCTTATTGAAAAAAAGCTCAAGAAGATGGGTGTTGACCTTCGCATTGGCTGTGGCGTGAAAGAGCTCAGCAGAGGGGAAGCCATTCTGGACAACGGCGAAAAGTTAAGCTGCGATCTTGCTGTTTGCGCTATCGGCACTCATCCTTGCACTGATTTTTTGAAGAGTTCCGGCATTGCCATGACCGAAAAGGGCGCCATTCAAGTGGATAGTCGGCTGCGCACCAGCTTGCCGGACGTATATGCAGTAGGCGACGCAGTAGCCATCCCTCACAAAGTGACGGGGAAAATCATAAACATTCCTTTGGCAGGGCCTGCCAACCGTCAAGGCCGTTTAGCTGCGGATGCTATAATGGGCCGTGAAGTTATGTATACAGGAGCACAGGGGGTTGCCATTTTAAAGCTGGATGACATGACTATTGCTTCCGCAGGCGCCTCTGAAAGTCAGCTCAAAGCTGCAAATATTCCTTATATAAAAAGCTACACCCATTCCTTGCCTCATGCGGGTTACTACCCCGGAGGACGCATGATGAGCGTGAAATTGCTTTTCGCCCCAGATGGAAGCCAAGTGCTTGGAACTCAAATTGTTGGATACGAAGGCGTCGATAAAGCCGTTGATCTGTTCTCCACTGCGATCAGCCGGAAAATGAGCGTATTCGACCTTGCAGAGCTGGAACTGAGTTATGCGCCGCCTTTCTCTTCCGCCAAGGCTCCGGTAAACATAGCGGGGTATGTAGCCTCCAACATTGCTGAGGGGCTCCACGAGGTATTCTATTCCAGCGACATTCCCAAGCTGGATCCCAACACGGATCTGCTTGTTGATATCCGCACACAGAGTGAATATGATAAAGGCACTATCCCAGGAGCCATCCTGCTGCCTTTGGACGAAATCAGGACGCGCTACAATGAGCTTCCCCGGGACAAGAACCTTTACATTTTCTGCCGTATCGGCCAACGAGGCTATTATGGATACAGGCAGCTGAAATTGCTGGGCTTTGAACATGTAAAGAACCTCAGCGGCGGATTTATGAGCTATATGGAGGCACAAGATTGATGGAGAGCTTGAAAAAACTTCTGGAAAGCGGATTTGGAAAGGCGGATTGCTACACAGCTGCAGAAAAAGAGCTTTATGGTGAAGTAAATATGAACTGCTGTGAACGCATTTTGTATGGCGCCAATCAGGCATATGCTTTGGGACTGAAAAAGGAAGACCTCCGCCTTGCAGCCCCCTTTGGCGGCGGAATGGGCATCGGCACCGTTTGCGGTGCAGTTTCCGGTTGCCTTATGGTTTTAGGCCTTCTCTATTCCGGAAAACTAGAAAAAGAAACTGCATTGAAAGAAAGCATAACAATTCCCTTCCTTCAGAGGGTAAAGAAAAAGCAAGGCGGCCTGACCTGCCATTACAACAAGGCACATTATGCTATCCTGGAGCCCGCATTTGACTGCAGCTCCGTGATTCTCTCCCTGGCAGAATGTTTGGACGAAACGGTTGCATCTCTGAACGGATAAATGAAATGCGAAAGGCCTGCCTTTTCAGGCTGTCGATCAAGTGGCAGATGCTACTTGATCGAGGATTGCACGTCGCGCTTGCGCTGATGGCGCGGCCAGCGCTCCGTGTAAAGAAAGCCTTGCGCCGCACAGGTCGCTGCTCGCGATTGAAAGTCAAGGGCTGCGGCCCTTGACAATCCCGGAGAGACTTTTTCGTCAAGCTGGAAAGGCCTGCGCACGCAGGCCTTTTCTTATTTTTAATTAAATAATCAGCTTAAACCGATCGCTGTTGATGTATTGTTGCGTGCGGTGAGAGGGCGTGTTTGCCATGTCATAGGTGAGGCTGGAAATGTACAATAACGGATAATCCCTGGGAACACCTAAGTAGGTAGCCATTTGGTAACTAGCACGCTTTACTTCAATAACCTTTGTAGCATGGGAGAAACGGATATCGTGCTTGTCTCTTAAAACCGCAAACAGCGAGGTGTTGTTCAGATCCTCATTCAGCAAAAACTGGTAAGTTGAGGCTGGATAGCGGCTAATTTCTATTGACACGGGAACATCGTCCGCATATCTGATGCGTTCAACGGCAATAACCTTATCCTCTGGAGTAAGGTTCAGTTCAGTTATGTCTTCCGGTTCGATGTCTTCAATCACGCACTTGATGGTTTTAGCGCCAGGCTTCATGCCGTTGATATTGCAGATATCTGTAAAGCTATATATACCGGACATGCTTTTATATAGCTTTTTGGACGCAATAAAAGTCCCTTTGCCCCTGCGGCGCATCAACAGGTTTTCCTTTACCAGGATGTCCAACGCGCTGCGGATGGTAATGCGGCTGACCGAGTAGATTTCACTGAGTTCCTTTTCCGTAGGGATTCTTTGTTCAGCGCTATACTTTCCGTTCTGGATATCCTCGCGGATAATATAGGCCAGCTGGATATACAAAGGTTCTGCGGAATCGCTTTCTAAACGCATGTCTACCCCTTTTCCTAGCTTATAACATATTGTGATAGCACAAACCAGTATCCATAAAAAGTATACCTTGATACTTGACAAAAAGCAACTTCTTTTGTATTTTTACCTAGCCAGATTATCCCGGATCCGATCCAAGCACTCCTTGACCACTGTCCTGTCTGTGGCTACATTGATGCGGGCGAAATTTTCTCCGCTCTTGCCAAAGACCATGCCCTCATCCAAAGCGACCTTGGCTTTTCCACGAAGGAAACTGCGAAGTTCCAAGCCGCTTAGCCCAACGCCTGAAAAGTCAATCCAAGCAAGGTAGGTGGCCTCAGGTTTTGTCATCTTCAGCTTTGGCATATATTCCCTAAGGTAGGCATCGACAAACTGGAAATTCTCCCAAATATATTGTTTTACTTCGTCCAGCCATTCGTCTCCCTTGGCGTAGGCTGCGCTGATGCCTGTAATGGAAACGGGATTATTGGGAATGATGCCGCATTGGGATTTGGAGCGGCGGGTGAATTCCTTGCGCATGGCTTCATCTGGGATAAAAATGTTAGCCATTTTAAGGCCGGCCATATTAAAGGTTTTGCTGGGAGAAGTGCATACTGCCAACTTGCTATAATTCGTCAACGCACCCACGGGAACGTGCTCTGATTTGAACACAAAGTCCATATGGATTTCATCAGCGATCAAATAGATACCGTTGCGGGAGCAAATGTCGATGACGCGCCGCAGTTCTTCTTCCGTCCATGCCCGGCATACGGGATTGTGCGGGCTGCACAGCAACAGCATTTTGTTTTCGGGGCGGGCGGCCTTCTCTTCCAGATCTTCAAAATCTATGGTGTAGTATCCTTCTTTTTCAATCAGCTCATTGTTCACAAGCTTGCGGTCATTGTCCTGAATGCACTCTTCAAAAGGAAAATATACAGGCTTCTGAATGATTACGCCATCGCCCGGCTTGGTAAACGCCTGCACGAAAATGTTCAGGGCACTGACTACGGTTACACTGGTGACCAGCCATTCCTTCCGGATCGTCCAGTTATGCCGGCGTTGCATCCAGCCCGCGATGGATTCAAAGTAGCTGTCGGGCAAAACGGTATACCCAAAGATACCATGGTCGACTCTTTGGCGCATTGCCTTGATCGCTTCTTCACAGCAACGGAAATCCATATCGGCGATCCAAAGGGGCAGTAATCCCTTCTCGGTAAACATTGAGGACATATTGTCCCATTTGGAACAGCTTGTGCCTTTGCGATCGGTCATTTTATCAAAATCGTACATGATGCCTCCTTGTTATATTTTATATTGTTGTAACACAGTACATTGTGTAGTAAAATAGAGACAATCTCTAAAAGGAGTAAACCAATGAAGCCTTTTCTCCGCCGCTGCCTGCCCTTCCTGATTGTGGGAATGGCCCTGACTCTGGCACTGTACTTCACCCTTTTTCAATCCAGAAGCTTCTTCGCAGGCCTCTCCGATGGCTGTTTTGTCAGCGGCATCGTTCTTGTACTTATCAGCCTGGTTTGCTTTGTAAGCGCATCCGGGTTGTTCGACCGGGCGGGATACAGCTTTTATAGCTTCTGCTGCATCTTCAAGCGGAACGATGCAAAACCCGCCACCTTTGAAGAATACATTCAGAAGCATAAAGGCCTTAAAAGGAACTGGGCTCCTGCTGCTTGCGGTCTGGTTTACCTGATCCTATCCATCGCGCTGGGGAGCCTTAGCTAAAGGCCCTCGCCTGCTCCAGGTATCCTTCATATTCACTTTCGGTACACAGAATGCTATGCCCTTCTTCTATCGGCCACATCTGCAGGTTCTCGTCCGCATCATAGTGATAAAGCGAAGGATCATAGCTGATACGTACCCTCCGCTTTTCCCCGTGCGGGTTGGGCAGCGGGATAGAGGAAATCAGAGACTTCGTATACGGATGTAACGGGTTGTGGTACACCTTGTCCGCTTCACCCATTTCCACGATTCTGCCCCTATACATAACGCCGATCGTATCGGAGAAGTACTTGACCACAGAAAGATCATGGGCGATAAAGAGGATGGTTAGCCCCATCTCTTTTTTCAGGTCGTTCAACACATTGATTACCTGTGCCTGAATGGATACGTCCAAGGCGGAAATAGGCTCATCGGCAATGACCATGGTAGGCTTTACGATTAGGGCTCGGGCAATACCGATGCGTTGGCGTTGGCCGCCGGAAAACTCATGGGGATAGCGGGTTGCATGCTCTGGCAGCAGGCCGACACGATAGAGGGATTCTTCCACCATCCTTCGCCCCGCCGCTTCATCCTTGATCCCCTTGATCTTCAGGCCCTCGGCAATGATTTCCTGCACCGTCATGCGGGGGTTCAAAGATGCAATGGGGTCTTGAAATACCATGGCAATATTGTTCGTTAGAAACTTTTGCAGTTCCCCATCCTTTTTTCCGGAAATCGTTTTCCCGTTAAATACCACTTCCCCCGAGGTAGGGTTGTACAGCCGAATGATGGTACGGCCCAAGGTGGTTTTTCCGCAGCCGGATTCGCCGACCAAGCCGAAAGTTTCTCCCTTTTTAACCTGAAAACTGACTCCGTTAACAGCCTTAACCGTTACCTTGTTTTTGCCGTAGCCTGAAGTAAAGTAAGTATGCAGATCCTTTACATCCAGAAGGATATCCTGCTCATTGTTGCTCATACTTCTTATCCTCCTCAATCATGCGCTCAATGCGTTTGTGCAGTTCTTCGGGCATTTCCACTTTAGGTGCATAGGGATGCAAAAGCCACGTTGCAGCATAGTGCGTATCCGAGAGCCGGAAGAAAGGGGGTTCTTCCTTAAAGTCGATATCCAGCGCGTACAGGTTTCGAGGCGCAAACGCATCACCCTTGGGAGGAATAAGCATGTTGGGCGGCGCACCCGGGATTGAAAAAAGCTTCTCCCTGCTCTCGCTGTCAGGCATTGCAGACAGCAGGGCCCAGGTATATGGATGGGCGGGGTGATAGAAGATGTCATCGCTAGTCCCGAATTCCACGATCTTACCAGCGTACATAACGCAGATTCTATCCGCCATGTTCGCCACCACACCCATGTTATGCGTAATGAAGATAACGGAAAGATCCCGTTGTTTCTTCAGGGTTTTAATAAGATCCAGAATCTTGGATTGAATCGTTACATCCAGCGCCGTGGTGGGCTCATCACAAATCAGGATCTCCGGATTACAGGCCAATGCAATGACGATGACGATGCGTTGACGCATACCGCCGGAAAACTGAAATGGGTACTGGTTAAATCGCTTTTCAGGCTCCGGAATGCCCACGGCAGCCATAAGCTCGATGGCACTTTTCTTAGCCTCCTCGTGACTTAAATTCTGGTGGATGCGCAAAGTTTCCGTGATCTGCTTTCCCACCTTCATAATGGGGTTCAGCGCAGAAAGCGGATCCTGAAACACCATGGCGATGCGCTTGCCGCGGATCTGGCAGAACTGTTTCTCCGTTAGCTTGGTCAGATCCATGCCGTCATACAGGATTTCCCCCCGCTCAATGACCGCATTTTTAGAAAGAATCCCCATGATGGCTTTATTGGTAACAGACTTCCCGGAACCCGACTCGCCAACAATGCAAAGCGTTTCCCCCTTGTTCAGATCAAAGCTGACACCTCTGACTGCCTGCACCTTTCCCGCAAAAGCATTAAAGCTCACAGTCAAGTCTTTCACTTGAAGAATAGGATTTTGCTCTTTCATACAAACCTCCTTAGGTGCCGCGCTGAGTGGGGTCGAAAGCGTCTCTCAACCCGTTGCCGAAGAGGTTAAAGGAAATCATCAGCACGGAGATGAGCACTGCCGGGAAAACCGTTTGATAGGGATACTGCAACAAAACTGTCTGCGCATGGCTTAAGAGAACGCCCAAGGAAGCTTCTGGCGCCCGAATTCCCAAGCCGATATACGCCAAAAAACTTTCGGCGAAGATTGCGCTGGGGATAGCAATCATCGTTCTGGTCACAATAGGGCCAATTGCATTAGGCAGGATGTGGCGGAAAATCAGCATGCGGTCCTTTGTGCCCAAAGTGCGGGCCGCCAACACGTATTCGCTATCCTTAAACCGATAGAACTGAGCGCGGATCAACGTAGCGGTTCCCACCCAGTCCCGCACCACAAGCGCCATAATGATAGCAAACAGGCCGTTGCCGAAATACATAATGAACAACGTCATCACAACGATGTTTGGAAACGCCTGAATGATCTCTGCAATACGCATCATGACCATATCCACCATGCCGCCATAGTAGCCAGCAATGGAACCGTAGATCACGCCGAAGCCCACGTTTGTCAGAACCGCAGCAAATGCGATAATTAAGGATATGCGGCAGCCGCGCCACACGCGTGTCCAAAGATCGCGCCCAAGATAGTCGGTACCAAACCAGAAATAATCGTCCCCATAACCGGAATAAATATAGGTGTCTATGCGGACATCACACATTTCCACACCGTTGACAATCGATTCATTGGTAATCTCCAATATGCATCCTTCGGGATATTTCTCGGTGTTAGTCAGGTTGTCCTTCCGGCGATTTTTCAGCACAGTAGAGCCATTCAGCAGGTTAATTTTCTCACAGCCTGGAATACGGGCAGGCAGGTTCGCTCGGTCCAAATCCTGATCGTTGTACCCATACTCATTCATCATTGGCCCTAGGATTGAGAAAAAAACAATGATGCAAATAATTGTGAAGGCAATGATGGATGCCGCATTTTTGCCGAACCGCAACATGGCATCCTTAAAGAAGCCAACGGACTTTGTCTCAAACTTTGCATCATGGATGGCATCATCCCTCTCATGGAGCTTAAAATCTTCTTTTTGCAGAGAGGAATATTCCGGGGCTGCATGTTCAAAAGTCCTCATTGTTTCTTTCCTCCCATACGGACTCTGGGGTCGATCACTGCATAGAGCAAATCAACGATCAGCACGGTCATCAAAGACACCAACGAGTAGATCAGCAAAATTGCAATGGTCAGATAGTGGTCGTTGGCGTTAATGGATTTTATCATAAGGCTACCCATTCCGGGGATAGCAAAAATGTTTTCTACAACAAGGGAACCGCCAAGCACATTCGCAAACATGGGTACAATGATGTTGAGCACCGGGATGCAGGAATTCCGGATAGCATGGCGGAAAATGGCCTTGGACCGGGTAAAACCCTTGGTTCTGGCCAACAGGATGTACTCTGAATTAAGGGACTCGATCAGCTCTGCCCTCATATATCTCGCTACCTTTGCCATGGGATCCAGGGCAAGAGAAAGCGTAGGCAGAAAAAGGGAAAGATACTTAACAGCTGCTACATCCGACACAGTGTAAGTAATGGGAAACCAGTTAAACTTATAGGCGGCAAAGTATTGCAGCAGCGTAGCGTAAATAAAGGAAGGGATCGAAATAAACAGAATGACGAAAAGAGAGATCCCATGGTCTGTTAATGTGTTTTTTCGAATTGCTGCAATAGCGCCGAAGATCAGGCCTATGGGAATGGAAGCAAGCAAAGATACCAGGTTGATAAACAAAGTCAGTGGTATCTTCCCTCCCAGCACTTGAAATACCGGCACGTTGGGCTGGATTTTCATGGAGATGCCCCAGTCACCCTTAAACAGCACGTTTTTCATAAAAATACCGTACTGTTCAATGAGCGGCCTGTCCAGATGATATTTCGCCTGGATCATGTCCAGAACTTCCGCTGATATAGTGGGATCATCGTAAATGGAGGTAGGCATAAGACGGATAACCAAAAATGCTACGGTCACAATAATGAATAAAGTGAGGAGCATGGCTAAAAGTCTTTGCAGCACATAACGAGCCATGGCAGAAGGCTCCTTTCATAGGATGGGCGGATGTTGCGCAGGGCTCCCCCCTTTCAAGAAGAGAGGGCCCCGCGCTTCAGGGAAACAGACTAGTCTGCGTCAGTTACGGAAGCATAGATCCAGCCGAAGCCAACGCGGTTTACCCATTGATCGGCAGCCAGCTGCACCCGGTCAGCCTTCAGGGTTTTATCAATGAGCTCGATCACGGGAATACCGGACACGTTATCCAGCCAAATGCTTTCCATTTCAGCTACATAATCCAATCTCTTCTCGTGGTCGAAACGTTCTTCACTGCTGTTGGCCAGAGTCCAGAGCTCGTCATAACGCTCGGAAATGAAGGTGTCGTACCGGTTTGCCCAAGCACTGCCGTATACCTTCAGGCTGTTCCAAGGAGCCAGCTCGTTGGTGGACCAGCCGGCAAAGCCCAGGTCAAAGGAGGTAGGTTCTGTCTTGGCGGCGCGGATCTGCTCGTTGGATTGGCTGGTAGGCAGACCATTGAGAATCAGCTCGAAGCGGTCGGTGCCGAAGATTGCGGGCCAGCTGCTCTGGAGTGTTTCAGCGATAGCGGTCATATCAGTATCGTCATTCCTGTAGGTCAGTGTCAGAACGACTTTGTCCTGGCCGGCATCGGTTAAAGCCTGTTCAAAGAGCTTTACAGCCTGTTCAGGATCATATCCGCACAATCCATCGGGGATGGCGCTTCCCTGCTTGCTGTTGCGGTAAGACTCGCCAGTGGTGACATCCGCGATGAAACGGGTAGAGAGCAGGTAGTTTGCGGGCTTAGCATTCAGCAGCTTTGCGATGGACGCACGATCCACAGCGAGGAACAACGCCTTACGGAAGTTAACGTCGGAGAGGATAGGAGTGTCGGGATTGTTCACGTTGACGGGCATATATTTCACGTAGATGCTGGGGGAGTAGAGCACGCGGGGGTCCTCTTCATAATCCTTAAACTGGGACGAATTGAGCTCTACATAATCCAGCTCGCCAGCTTCAAACATCTGCAGCTGAGTTCCGCGGTCGGGAATGATCTTCATGACCAGATTCTCGATCTGGATTATTCCCTGATTGATGTAGTTAGGGTTCTTCTTAAAGCTGATTTCAGCGTCTCTTTCCCATGCATTGTAGGTGAAGGCGCCGGAGCAGACGACCTTGTCGATCTCGGTACCATAAGTGGTAGCGGTGCGATCGGCATTCATCAGAGCCTCATACATTTCCTCATATACGGGAACGGTCCAGGCATAAGCAAAGTGGCTCATAACTTCGGTGGTATCCTGTGCGATGGAGGTAGTTATCTCCAGAGTCATATCATCCACTTTCTTAATACCAACATCCTCCCAAGTGGGGACAGTGCCGTCAACTTCGGCCTGAGTATAATAAGCCTTTGCATTAAGGATCTTAATGTAGTCTTCCGCGAATGCGCCGCCGCGGCCGTTGACCAGTTTGGGATCCAGCAGCATCTTGAAAGAATACATGAAAGTATCGGCGTTGATGGCTTCACCGTTGGCCCAGCAAGCATCAGGGTTAACCTTGATCTGCCAGACGGTGCCGTCGTCGTTCATCTTCACAGGCTCTCCGTCAGCCAGGCAAGCGCGCAGAGAAACGCCGGTTTTGTCCTCATTGTAAAAGTAACCATACAGCGCGGCGCCGGTGTATTCAATGCAGCAGCTCTCGATGTCAGAGGTGTACATGTGAGGGTTCAGCGTAGCGATAGACTCCGTGCGCGCAAAAGTCAAAGTTCCCCTGCCGGTCTTTGAAACTTGTTCTACTGCTTCGCTGGGGGCAGGTTCGGGAGTCTCAGTGGGCGTAACAGGCGTCTCAGTAGGGGTAGAAGGGCTTTTCTCGGGCTCAACGGTCTGCTGCACACAGCCGGCCATAATGGCGGCGGACATTACAACAGCCAGAATCAGGGAGAGAATACGCTTGCTGTTCATGTTTAATCCTCCTTATTTAAATAACTTTTCTGGGGTGGGTTGGTATGCGATGATCTTATCCACAAGGCGTTCCAAATAGTCGAGCACCTCATTGGTCATTGCTTCACCGATTTCAGCAGTGGCCTTACGGGCATCGCCCAATGCGCCATTTAGAGTCACATCATGCTTCCAGTTCCAAACGCCCTGACCGCCGCCCGGCACGAATGCAGTTCGGTCGGTGAAAATGCTGGTCTGGTTGATTCCCTTTTCTCTCTTTTCCCGCACGATGTCAGGCCGTAGATACATGCATTGCGCCGTCTCCATCTCGCATGCATGGCCAAAGTTGCCGGGTTGAATGCCAGGGAAGTACTTCTGGATGCCACCTTCCAACAGTTCGGATCCAACCGGAGTCCAAAAAGCTGTAACATCATGTTCCTGCTTCAAAATCTGCACAGCGGACATCAGGCATGGCTTGTTTCCCCCGTGAGCGTTTACAAACAAAACCTTATCAATGCCATAATGGACAGCGGAAAGCGCTGTATCAACCAACACGGCAGTCAAAGTGCTCACACGCAGAGTAGCAGAGCAGGGGAAATCCATGTGGTGCGAGGAGATGCCATAGGTGATAGGCGGGAAGCAAATCACTTTATGGCCGCAGCGGCCAGCCAAAAGCTTGGCAATCCGATAGGCCCTCACGGTATCGGTCACAAATGTGGTGTTGGGTCCATGTTGCTCACAGGAACCTACCGGGATAAGCGCTACCTTGATCTCAGGCAGCACTTCAGCCACTTCCGGCCAAATCATGTCCTCCAGAATCAGACGGTCCATTTTTTAATTCCTCCTTTTCAGTGCCAATGGGGTTTTTCCCAGATCTTCAGCTTTTGTCCTAACCCTTTTTCAAGGGCATTGTTGTAAAGGTCGTAACCCCAGGCTACGTCTTCGATGGGGAGTCCTCCTACAACAAGCAACAGTTTATCTTCCTCGTTTTTGCGAGGCAAAGCAGTTCCAGCAACAACTTCTCCCAGGCTTACAATGTTATCCTCTTTCAAAAGGCCCTGCTCATACAGCATCAGCATGTCATAAGAAGAGGCCCAATCCCGGATGCCTTCTATACCCTGGTCGCACAGCTTACCTTCTTCCAGATAATCCAAATGCATCTGCCAGTTATCTACGGCTACCCGGTTCTTCAGATACATTTCCTTGGGCAGATCAGCAGTGCCGGTAATGGTCAGCAACGCGCCAGGTTTCAGCATTTCAGGCGTGATATGCACTTTCACCTTTCCGGCAGTAGCTACGCTGATTACATCTGCGTTCTTCAGCACTTCTTCCAATGTGTCGCAAACCACGTAATCTGCGTTTAATTCCTTCTCCATATCCTGTTGGAACGACAATGCCCGATCCCGGTTGATATCATACAAGTACACCTTGCTGACCCGCCCCATGCCCTCAGCAATGGCCATGACGCAAGCATGGTTAATAACGCCGCATCCAATCACAGCAATATTCTCAGCCGTTGCACTCTTAAGGTACTTAGCTGCAACCCCAGGCACAGCTCCGGTCCGGGCAGCGGAGAGCAAATTGGCAGACATAATCGCCATAGGCGCACCGGTATCCGCATCGTTCAGGGAGAACATCAGGATGGAGCGGGGCAAACCCTTTTTGATGTTTTCGACATTAGAACCATACCATTTCTGTCCGGTCACATGAAAGCGTCCGCCCAAATAAGCGGGCATAACCATATAGCGGCGATCCGGTCCGGCTTTCGGCATGCCTTCAAACGCTGGCTCATCCGGATACCAAAGCATAATTCCATGGGAGTCTCTTTTCGGCCCACCCATGATGTAATCGCCGTTTCCCGCCAAACGGAACATGTCCTCGATGGTCTTGACGCACTGCTTCATATCCAGTACGCCGGCTTCCAGCATATCCGGTTCGGACAGGTACAGAAACTGTAATCCTTCTTCCATTTTCATTGTTCCTTTCCGGGTATTACACCCCAATCTGTTAATTTCTTGTTTACGCTTTTAAGAGAATGATAGGCTTCTTCCAGGATAGATCGAAGCGCAGCATATTTTTCTCCCAATTCCGGGGCAGGCTCGCGGATGGTTTCCACCTTGTGAAAGTTCTTTACAACGGATATGTCGGGAAACACCCCCGCGCCTACGCCTGCTAAAACAGCGGTTCCCAAGCTGCCTGCATTCAGATCCACATTGGTCTTTACGATAGGTTTCTGGAACACATCTGCCAAAATCTGTTGCCAAACTGAGTTCTTTGCTCCCCCGCCTACTATACGAACAGAATCCACCTTATCGAGCTTTTCGATCCGATCCAGAATAATTCCCAAGTGAAACGCTACGCCTTCCATTATGCTGCGGCTTAAATCTGCTTTCGTATGCGTGGCCTTTAATCCCAGGAATGCGCCTTTAACTTCCGTATCAAACCAAGGGGCACGCTCCCCTAATATATAGGGCATGTACAGGAGGCCGTTGGCGCCGGGCGACGAGGCCCGGGTCTGCCTTTCCACCTCCGCATATGGGGGTTCTCCCTCATTTTCTGTGGAATCGTTTCCCCAGAGATTCTTGACGTACCAATCGTAGCTCAACCCGCCTGCCTGCATGGTGCCGCCGTTGATATAGTAGCCTTTCTTTAAGGATAGCCCTTTGTACAGCCCGCTATCCGGCTCCATATTCAGCTTGTCGGTTGCTGCCGAAAGCCAGCTGGAAGTTCCAAGGCAAACGTAAGCTTCTCCTTTTTCAAGGATCCCCGCCCCCAGCATTGCTGCCCGTCCGTCCCCGGCGCCCTGCACGACAAGCGTACCGGAGGAAAGCCCGCACTGGCTGGCGGCAGCGCTAAGAACACCGCCAATAGGAGTCCCCGCCCAAACCACGTCCGGGAGCTTTTCACGCGGCAGCCCTACTGCATGCAGAAGCGTATCGGACCACTGGCCGCGAAAAATGTCATAAAGGTGAGTATGGCCTGCATCTGAGGCATCTGTCAAATAGCGGCCGGTCAGGCGAAAGTTGATATAGTCTTTGGGCTGTAAGTACTTGTATGCCGCCTCAAATACATGGGGCTCGTGCTTCTTCAGATACAGTATCTTAGGAGCTGTATAATTAGCGCTGGGATTGTTTCCGGTAATGGAATAAAACTCCCTTTCTCCCACCTTCGAAGCAATATATCCATATTCTTCTTTAGCTCTTCCATCCGCCCAGATCATGCAGCGTCTGAGCGGCTTGCCTTCCTTGTCCACAGGCAGGCAAGCCATCATCTGGCCGGATACGGCTACCGCTGCCACTTCCTTTGGATCACGTCCCTGCAACAATATCCGGTTATTCGTGCAGAAGGCCTGCCACCAATCCTCCGCATCCTGCTCGGCGCAGAGACCGCCCTGCGCATAATGCACGGGGTAGCTTTGCTCGCTATGGGCTACCAGTTCCCCATTGAAAGCGTACAATGTCGCCTTGTCAGAGGAAGTTCCCAGATCGTGAGTCAATAAGAACTTGGCCACGGCTGCCTCCATCGGGTTACTTACTTCGCGTTTGCTTCCTCGATGATCTTAACTGCACTCTCCAGGCCAACGCCGAAGCGTTCTACACCTAGGTCGATCATCTTTTCTACAGTCTCAACGGTGCGGATGCCGCCGGCAGCTTTGATTTTGGCCCTTCCTTTGCACGCCTGCGCCATAATTTCTACATGATGCAGCGTAGCCGGGCCAGCTTTGCCTGTGGAGGTCTTTACATAGTCCACACCGCCTTCAATCAGCAGATCACATGCATGGCGAATCTCGTCATCGTTCAGATAGCAGACTTCAAGAATACATTTATACACTATACCGGGGCCAATAGCGTCTCGAACGGCTCTCACATCACGAACCACCATCTTGTCTAAACCGGACTTAAAAGCGCTAATATTCATAATGTTCTCAATTTCTTGAGCGCCGTGGGACAGATGCCATTTGGCGAAGCTGGCTTTGACTTCAGCAGGGTCTGCACCGGTTATGTTGCTGCACCCAGCCCCCACCAATACGTCGGTTCCCTTGAGTCGCTCCACCATTTCATCCAAGTAGCACCGCTGTCCGATTACGGAATAGAAATGATATTTTTTCGCAATCTCCACCATCTCTGTCATCTCCTGATGGGTGGCTGTTGCGCCAGTTAAGGTTGCATCGCACATCCTTGCAAATTCAAGTCCACTGATCCCCATAATTTATCCTCCATGCTGGCAAAATTAATGAAAGAAAGGATTGAAGCCATTATATGTCTTATTATATCATATTGTCAATAGGTATTTTTAGAGATTTGCAAAAGAAAAATCCCCTCTTAAGATAAAGGGGGGGCCATCAAATAAGTTATATTTAAATATATCATAATATAAGTTAAATTTATTTAACCTTTTTTATGCTTTTTGGAACAAATACCAGGAAGGGACTCTGTAGCTTATCTGCTCCATGACTACCCCAATTGGAGCAACCACATAGGGAGGGGCCATATGAAAAAGCCCGCGCCTATACGGCTTATCATACTTTTCCTGCCGAAAAGAAGGATCCAACACATAAATATCCTCACCCTTAGCCGCTACTGCCAGGACAAAGTGCCCTCCATCAGAAAATAACCCTTGGGGTTTTCCAGCATGGAGAATCGCGGCTGCGCCTGCATGCAATCCCTCCAACAGTTCCGCCTGTGCTGTACCAACAGACAGGTTTAAATTGTACAGTTCCGCTATTTTAACCGAAAACAGCTGCATATCCGTACCAAAATGATTTGCTCCTGCTTCTACAGAAATGCGTACCGCTTCCTCAGGCTCCAGCTTTTTTTCCGTAAGGGCACTAACTAACATGCAGGCGCAAATCAACCCACATCCCGCCTTTGCCACAGAGGGATACGGCTCTCGAGGTGTTGTTCCCGGCTCCAGCGAAGTGGGATACAAAATATGTTCATAGTCCATCTGATTTAAAACCCGAATCATGTATCTCTCCAAAGCTATAATATAAACATACATAACATATATTGCATATATAGCATATAGAAGTGAACTTGTCAATAATATAGATTTTCGCAATAAATCCTATATTGTTATATTCCATTTTCCTTTTCTCAATGCTATACTATCAAACCAAGGGGGTGGATAATATATGAACCAACAGGCAATGGACGCTATTTTAAACAGAAGAAGCATTCGACAATATACATCTCAACCGCTTTCAATGGGCGAAATTAAGCAATTGCTTACAGCGGCTATGAGCGCACCAAGTTGCATGAACTGCCGAGACTGGTCTTTTATTGTCGTAACAGATAAAGACATGTTGCAGCGTATGGCTGCAGGGAACGGCAAGCCAGCAGAACCTTTAAAGCAGGCTGCCGCTGGAATCTTGATTTGCGGCGATCTGCTCCGTACTTTTTCAAAGGCCCCGGAGTATTGGATCATCGACTGCGCCATAGCGGCAGAAAACATTTGTATCGCTGCTCAAGCTATGAGCATAGGCAGCGTATGGTTGGGTACCTGGCCGCAGATGGAACGCGTGAAGAATCAGTCCGCCCTTTTTGCTTTGCCGGAACACATCGTTCCCCACTCAATAATCGCCTTGGGTTATCCTGACGGTGAGCCCAAGCCAAGGCCCCGCATTTACGAAGAAAACCGCGTTCACTTCGAAGCGTGGTAAATCAATGGTTTCTCCAAAAATCCCCCATATAAGAGCTTTTTTGATGGGTTGGAGGCCGGTAAAACCGGCCCTCGTGAAAAAACTTATCAGCCTTCTCGATATAAGCGGTGCGGAAGCAGACAAAACCAAGGGGCGAATAGAGGAAGTCCTTCACATCGGTCTTGGTGAGCCGCTCGCGGCGCGAACGCTCCCGAGAAACGAAAAAATAGACAATATATGGTTTTTTCGGCACTTTATCTTTTTTGTGCATTAAGATGGAGGCTCCACCCGGAATCGAACCGGGGATGAAGGTTTTGCGGATTTTTGCTTATGCCAAGTGCAAGGCATGCAAAAAGCATCGGAGAACCGATGCTTTTTTTGTGGAGGCGCCACCCGGAATCGAACCGGGGATGAAGGTTTTGCAGACCTCTGCCTTACCGCTTGGCTATGGCGCCAGAGTGGAGCGGGAGACGGGGCTCGAACCCGCCACCTCCGCCTTGGCAAGGCGGCGCTCTACCAAATGAGCTACTCCCGCATATGGTGCCTCAGAGTGGACTTGAACCACCGACACAGGGATTTTCAGTCCCTTGCTCTACCAACTGAGCTACCGAGGCGAATATGGCGACCCGGAGGGGGCTCGAACCCCTGACCTCCAGCGTGACAGGCTGGCATTCTAACCAGCTGAACTACCGGGCCGTATGGTGGGAGCAACAGGGCTCGAACCTGTGACCCCTTGCTTGTAAGGCAAGTGCTCTCCCAGCTGAGCTATGCTCCCGCTTGCAGTGCCCTGTTGCAACTGCAAGTGATAGTATACCTTATTTCCGCAAGCCATGTCAACGGAAAATTAAAAAGAAAAACGCATAAAAATGGAACCGCAGAAAACGGGGCGGGAATGCTGCGGATATGGCAAAAGGCGAATCGGCTTTTTGGCGAAATTTGTGCATATCGTTTTCGATAAGTCCACCATGGGTTTCTGCAAAATTCAAGATGCCTTAGTTTTTGCGGCGGAGGCAGGAACACAATATATTGTGGGGAAAGACGAAAATATGAACATTATGACGTTGAATGACAAGATTTCGCTAAATTCATCAGAAACTATTGCAAGAAATCAAAACACATGCTATAGTAAATTTAATGCCGAATAATAAACGATAACCACACAAAAAAATATATTATCACATTATTTATTTTCGTCCAGGAGGAATGCGACTTATGCTCAGATATCCCAATGTCCCCGCATCAGCTTTGCGCGCGATCAGAATGCATCCAAAGTATGCCGGATATGGTTACGGCCTTGCAATTCTGCGCATTACGTACCGGCATCCGGAGTATGTTTATCGCTTACCCAAGCTGGTTTACCCCCAGGTTATGGAACTGTTTGGCTGCACGCGCGCTGCGCTGGACAGAAATCTCCGCTTTGCGATCGAACGCACTTGGGAAAGCGGGAACCAAGCGCTGCTTGCACAGCTGTTCGGTTCGTTCGGGACGAATTGGACCCCATCCAACACAGAATTCATCTGTGTGATGACGGACTTCATGCTGCATGGCAACTTTGAGGATTTCACTGCCGGAAATTGTGTGCAGGCCCACTAAGGCGTACCCAACCCCATCCGATTCGAACACCCCATTCGCCCCATTCATAGATCTACCACAAATTATATAGATACCGTCCGCCCGCTTTACTGCCCCAAGGCGGATATGGGCTGGCGACAGAATGGCGGGCGCCGTTTCATCGGGAGAGAACGATCACGCCCGTGCAAGATGCGGGATGCGCGTCGGGTGTGCAACCCGCGATTGGAAGGCAGGCGCTGCAGTGGCTGCGGTCCCGAAAGGCTGCATCATGCTCCAAAAGGGGAAGGAATGTATGCGTAGTGCCTCACAAGTTTGGGGATATGGCCACGCGGATCGCCTTGGGAGCGTGGAAGATCAGCCGTTGCATCCATGGCGTATTTGGGGTATGATACCAGCATGGAACAACATGCGTTACAACCGAAGCGGCGGGCCGATGGGACGCTCATCTGCATGCTCTGCCTGATGGCTCTTGGCTATCTGCTCCTGCACGACCTGTTTGGCGGCACGCTCCTCGCGCATTCCGCATGGGACAGCTACACCCTGCAGGCCATGGCCTGGCGGCGCGGGAGCCTCTCGCTCGGGCAGGATTACCCTTGGCTGGAACTGGCGATCTATCAAGGGGAATATTACGTTTCCTTTCCACCGTTCCCCTCCGTGGTGCTGCTGCCGTTCACTTTCCTGTTTGGGGAAAATACGCCGAACAACCTCGTCATCGCCATCGTGACGATGGCGACGGCCGCGCTTGCCTACCGCTGCCTGCGCCATGCCGGTATGCGGGAGACGTGCGCCGCATTTGGGGCGCTGCTCCTGACCTGGGGCAGCAACCTGATGTGGATGAGCACCAACGGCGGCGTATGGTTCATGGCGCAGGCGCTCAACATGCTGCTGCTCACTTGGGCGCTGCACAGCGCCATGCGCGGCAGGCGTGTGCTCTCCTATGCGCTCGTAGCGCTCGCCGTTGGGTGCAGGCCCTTTTCGGCGCTTGCGTTTTTTCCGTTGTTCCTGTATTTTTATCTTCAGGATCATGTGCCGGGCAGCGGCTTTTTCCGGACTGCGCTGCGCCAGTGGAAGGCCTTCCTGCTGCCGGCGTTTATCGCTGCGGCTTACATGTGGTATAATTACGCGCGCTTTGATTCCGTGCTGGAATTCGGGCATAACTACCTGCCGGAGTTCACGGCGGCGGAAAACGGGCAGTTCCACCTTTCCTACATCCTCATGAACCTCAAAAACATCCTGCTGCGGCCCATCGGCTTTGGGGAGGGGCTTTCGCTGGAGTACCCGATTTTCGACGGTTTCCTATTCTATATTGCGAACCCGTTCTTCCTCGTGCTGTTCGGGCAAGCGATTTCCGATCTGCGGCACAAGCGGATAGACGCGATGCGCGCTGCGCTGCTCGTGACGATGCTCCTGAACCTGCTGTTCCTCTGCTCGCACAAAACGTTCGGCGGCTGGCAGTTTGGCGCGCGCTATACGTGCGACCTGCTGCCGCTTGCGCTCGCATATCTCTGCCTGGCGGAGCGGCCCGCGCTGCGCCGGTGGGAGCGTATTGCCGCCTGTTTTGGCGTTATGCTCAACGTCTATGGCGCGCTTGCGATGCACTTTCTCTACGGTTAATCTTTGGCGGCATCAAATTTTATAACAACAAAGGAGACTTGCACTATGGTCATCATCGAAATGGAAAACGGCGGCGTCATCAAGCTCGAACTCGACGCGGCCGCCGCGCCCAACACCGTGAAGAACTTCCTCTGCCTTGCGGACAAGGGCTATTATGACGGGCTGACGTTTCACCGCATCATTCCTGGCTTCATGATCCAAGGCGGCTGCCCGGACGGCACAGGTATGGGCGGCCCGGGTTACAGCATCAAGGGCGAGTTCAAGATGAACGGCGTAAACAACCCCATCAAGCATAAGCGAGGCGTGATCTCCATGGCGCGTGCCATGCACCCGGATTCCGCGGGCTCGCAGTTCTTCATCATGCACCAGGATGCGCCGCATCTGGACGGCCAGTACGCCGCCTTCGGCCATGTGGTGGAAGGGATGGATGTGGTGGATGCGATCGCCGCCGTGCCCACGGGCTATGCGGACCGGCCCATCGAGCCTGTGCGCATCAAGAGGGTCACGCTTGAGGGCGAAGGGAAGGTCGGGGAACCGGAGAAGCTGTAAGGGGATTTGGGAGGCTGTTTATAAGGCGTGCACCCCTTGCGGGCAAAACATTTTGCCTGCCGGTGGTTTTCGTACGCTGCGCAGGGCAGGGCATACACGTGCCTGCCCTGCATTTTATAGGATGCGCTGAGGGTGAGCCGGCAAAGCCGGATGTGAAGAAAGGGAATGATGGGAAATTTTGGTACCAGCATGTTATGGTTTTGGGTTTGTTATATATTGGTTACGGTTGTTGGGATTCTGCACACCGTTTTCAATATCTACGTGCTGAAAATGAAGCCGATGAATGAAACCGGGATGGGCGAGGGCTATGAAAAGACAAAACCGTGGCATCCGCTTTATAACATTATCCTGTTCTCTTTATTCGGCTGGCTGTACATGCGGGGCTTGCCGGCCCCGTCGCTGCCCGAGGCGCTGATCACCGGAGCCATATGGGCGGGAATTTGCATTGTGTTCGATGTGTTTGGCTGGGTTATTATAAAACACCCATGGAGTTTATCCTTCCGAGCGTTTTATATAGAATACCAGCCCTGGATCACCCTGATCTACATATCAATATTCTTAGGGCCGGTGATCGGCTTCCTGTTCTGCTGCCTGTAAACGCAGCCTTGCCGGGCTTGTGAGCTTTCCCATAGACAGGGCTTCTGCCTGGCATTTGGCGAAATCGGTTTGGGGGCTATTCGCGGAACAGCTCCCCCTGGATGTCTATAATGTCCTCTATGGGAATCTGCGTCCCGTCCACCATGACGACGATCCGTTCATACGCATTGAGCTTCTTCACCGGGCCCGCCGCCGTCACATACGCGCCTCCTTCTTTCTTTTCATCCGGCCGGAAGTAGGTGATGGCTGCCTCCGGGCGCTCGTTGAGCCTTTCGGCTATGGTTTGCAGCCTGCCGTTCAGAACGGCTTTTTCATACTCGTCCAACTCCAACCGCTCGCTGGTCCGCCGGGCGGTTTCCTCGATCGCAGCGCCATACCCGGTGAGGGCGGCAAAGGGGGAGAACTGCGCCGCGCGGTCGAGCCGCTTCATGTGGGGATGCTTATTGGAAACGTGGTGCGGCAGGCCGATGATGTCGTCATATGGCCCGGTCATTCCCTATGCCCTCCGATCTGTTGGTTCCGCACCATGGCGGTGGCTCCTTCCAAAAGATTCATCCCCTTCAGGACTGCGTTCCTGCCATACTTTTTCTTGATATTCAATATGGCCTCCTGCGCTTTCCGCTCCCGCTCCAGTTCCGCCCTTTTCGCCTGCTCCGCAGCCTGGTCCGTGAACAGGCCGAGCTGCTCGTACCGGGTTTCCCGAACGGACGCTTCGCTGACCACGCGGTTTGCCGCGAGGTTCACCCGCCGCACCAGGAGCTTTGGGTCTGTGATCCGGTCGAAAAGCTCCGCCACGGCGGCTGCGATCTGCTTCGTGGACGAGGTAGGCGCTTTCAGGCTGCTGCTCCCGTGCGCCGGTTTAGGGATGGCGCGTCCATAATGGTCAGCCGTGACGGCGCCATGGTAAGCCTTGCGGAGCTCAGGATTCGTCAGGTTCTCGACGTCATAGCCCACCGTGAGCGCCACCTGATCGGTCACGAGCCCTTTATCCACCAGTTCGAGCGCAAGCAGCTCCGCCATTTCCCGCACGATCAGCTTCGCCTTTTCAAAGGGATAGGGGCATTGCAGCACCTGCCCGGAGCTCAGGCTGTTTGTGCTGGGCTTATATGCCTTGATGTCAGCGATAGTGCAGGGCTCGAAGCCCCAAGCATGGTCTATGAGCAGCTCCGCGTTGACCCCGAAGAGCTTGTACAGCAGATCCTCGTTATAATATTCGTTGGATTTGCCGAGGGAGCACCGCGCGATATCCCCCATGGTGTAAAGCCCAATGCTCTGGAGCTTTTTCGCGTAGCCCCGGCCCACCCGCCAGAAGTCCGTAAGCGGCTCGTGCATCCACAGCGCGCGCCGGTAGCTCATCTCGTCCAACTCGGCGATGCGGACGCCGTTTTCATCCGCGGGGATATGCTTTGCCCCAATGTCCATGGCGATCTTGCTCAAATACAGGTTCGTGCCGATCCCCGCAGTCGCGGTGATGCCCGTTTGTTTCAGCACGTCCAAGATCATCCGCATGGCAAGCTCCCGCGCGGAAAGTTTATAGGTATTCAGATATTCGGTCGCGTCGATGAACACCTCGTCGATGGAATACACGTGGATGTCCTGAGGCGCGATATAGTTGAGGTAAATATTATAGATCTTCGTACTACGCTCGATGTAATGCGCCATGCGCGGCCGGGCAACGATATAGTCGAGCGCCAGCGCGGGCGAGGCTTTCAGTTCCAAGTCGCTGCAGGATGTCCCCGTGAAGGTCCGTCCCGGTGCGCGAAGGCGCCGCTGCGCGTTCACCTCCTGCACCTTTTGCACGACTTCGAACAGCCGCGCCCGGCCCGGGATGCCATACGCCTTGAGGGAGGGGGAGACTGCAAGGCAGATCGTCTTTTCCGTGCGGCTTTCGTCTGCAACGACGAGGTTGGTGGTCATAGGGTCGAGCCCGCGTTCCGCGCATTCCACCGAAGCGTAGAAGGATTTGAGGTCGATGCAAAGATATGCCCGCTTTGCCATGCGCATCTCCTTTCACAGCATAAGGCTCCAAAATACGAACATCCGTTTGTGATAGTATAGCACACTTTCCCGCGTTTCACTACCCATGGCGCGATGTTTTTTCCTGGAATTTTTCGGATACCATGCGCGCGTAAGCCAGCCGCGTAAAAAGCAGCCGGCTCAGATCTGAACAGGCTGCTCACGGCGGCTTTATTTTGTTATAAGGCGCGTTTTGCCGGTATGCCTTGGCGCGCACTCCGCATATCCGTTTGGGCAAAATTGCGGCTTGAAGCGTTCAAAGCGTTCCCTGCAGGCCGTCAAGCGTAAGCGAAAAGGCATCGAGGCAATGCGTGAGGAAATATTGCAGTTCGTCGCTCTGAATCAATTCGATTTCCCGGCCGATAGCCGCATACGCGTGCTGGAATTCCTTGTTGCCGGCGTTGAGCTCATAGATGCACTTGAGATAAGCGCAGAGCTTGTCCGCACATTTGAGCAGTTTTTTTTCCTCCGGAGCCAGGTCCGCCGCGTCAAGGTAGGGGGCATAATCCGCCCGGAGCTCCTCCGGCAGATGATTTTTGAGCTTGTCTGCGGCTTTTTTTTCGATCTGCTTGTAGATGGTCTTCATCTCGTCGCTGTAATACTTCACGGGTGTGGGCAGATCGCCGGTAAGCACCTCGGAAGCGTCGTGGAACAGGGCGAAGACCGCAAGCCGTTCCGCATCGTACTGTTTGCCGAAAAAGCGGTTCCCCACGGTGGCAAGGAAATGCGTGAGGAACGCACACTCCGCCGTGTGCTGCATCAAATCCTCTTTTTCCGTGTTGAACATCAGGCTCCAGCGGTTGATATACCGCATCCGGAAAATGAGCGGCAAAAAGGTGTTGTCCATGCGTTGCCTCCAAGCATACGCCGCGCTTTGCGGCGAATTTGGCTTTCTTACAGAAAGGATACCAAAAAAGCGGCTTCACCGCAATGGGGACACAGTGCGGCCGCGATTCAAAGGCATTGGGGAGCCGCCTGTTCGTCCGCCGCCTTGTGCACGCCTGTTTGCAATGCGCATGCACCGAGCAGATAGAGCGCTCCCTGCCAGATATGCGGCCCGCGCGAAACGTCCACGCCCACAAAAAGCACCTCTTTGGGAAGCGATGCGTTCACGAGCGCGGGGATGGCAAACGCGTTGACGGGCGGCACGGCAAGCGCGGCCAGCAGCATTATGATGCCTGCGGAGAACAGGAGCCGCACGTTCGCGCCGCAAAACAGGCGGCTGCGCAGGATGTTCACAAGCGTGAGCGCGGAGAGCGCCAGCACGGCGAGCACGGGCAGGAAGCGCAGGAGCCCCATCGTTACGACTCCGGCGCGCACGGCGGCGGGGATCCCATCCGGCGCGTCGAGATAAATCTGCTCGGGCAGCGAGAGCCAGCCGCCTTCCTGCGGGCTGCCGTTGAGCAGCATAGCCGCGCCGCTTGCGGTGAGGTTCACGGCGACCTCGCCGCGGAACAGCGCCGCGCATGCGCCGGCGGAAATATAAGCGCCAACGCAGCAGGAAAGCAGCAGGAGCACGGCGAGCGCCTTCGCGGCGCGGGCGGTAAGAAGTCTGGGAAGCATAAGAACCTCCTTTGTTTTTTATGGTTTTCCATAGGTGAAAAGAGATGCGGTGCGTTTGCTTAGGTTATTTTAAGTATAGGAAGACAAGCCAATATGTGTCAACCGTTTCACAAAAGATATATAAAAATCTTATACCGGGGAGGCAGCATGGAAAAGGCTCACGCGCCCCGCCTTGCGCGGGGCATGGCAGGGTGCTATAATGAAACAAAAGCAAAAGAAGGAGCTTTCAAACGCACTCTATATGAACATTTGGCATGATATTTCCCCAAAGCGCATCAAGCCGGAGGATTTCTTCGCTGTTGTTGAGATCAGCAAGGGCAGCAAGACCAAGTATGAGCTGGACAAGGAAACCGGCATCCTGCGGTTGGACCGCGTGCTGTATACCTCCACGCATTATCCGGCGAACTACGGCTTCATCCCGCGCACCTACGCCGCGGACAAGGATCCGCTGGACGTGCTGGTGCTCTGTTCCGAACCCATCCAGCCGATGGCGCTCATCCAGTGCTATCCCATCGGCATGATCACCATGATGGACAACGGCTATGCCGACGATAAGATCATTGCGATCCCGTTCCAGGATCCGACCTATAACAGCTACCACGATATCTCCGAGATCCCGCACCATGTGTTCGAGGAAATGTCCCACTTTTTCTCGGTGTATAAATCGCTTGAGCGCAAGGAAACCGCGATCGACGAGATCCAGGACCGCACTGCGGCGGTGCGGGTTATCACGGACGCGATCGAGACATACATTCAGCTTTACTGCCGTTGATCCGGGCGGCGTTTGCCGCAGGAAAGTATAGTGAGAAAAAAGAAGGGCACCCGCCCTTCTTTTTTTCAGCGTGTCGAAAAAGTGACTGTGCCGCATTTTCCGAGAATTCCACTTCGCGCTTGCGCCCTTGGCGCGGCCAGCGCAGCGTCATGCGATATGAATATATTATATACCACTAGAGAAAACATTGATTTTCCCGCATATGTTGGGCTATAGTTTAATATAGTGGTTTATACCCTCATAAAACTGTAAAATTTATTCTGTTGAACCAGGCGGACAATGCGTGTTTCAGAACGGGAATCCTTATAAATAGATTACTAATTTGGACATGCGGTATAATAATATGAAAAAATAATTCAAAAGGCCCGCTGCGGTTCATGGCTTTAATGATGTTTGTTCCCGGTGCTGTGATTTCGATGGCGGAACCTCTTTTCGCAATAAGCATCGAAAAAAAACACAGGCGGATGCACAAATCAGCCTATTGGGTGGATGAAACGGGGGCCATTTGGGGCTGGATATTATCGCAAATAATTTAAGAGGACTAGCCAACATGAAAAAACTGAAGACTCTGGCCGTTGCGTTTGCCGCAACGACGCTCCTGCTTGCGGGCGCGCTGGTATACCTTCTGGCTTCCGATGCGGGCGAATACAGCTGGGAATATTATAACGCCGCAACGGACCGCCTGTTTGAAGAACTGGCAAAAACAAACGTTGTGGAGCCGCAGACCAGCATTCTGATAACCGGCATTGTCGGGATCCCGTGGGCCGAGGGCACGGACGACATTGTGGACGGCAATGTTGGGATGCCGAGGAAGCGCTATCTCCGGGTCCTGCCCGATGACAGCGAAGTCGAAGTGTATGTCGTCACGTTCTTTGCGCCGAAAGTTGACGAAAAGGCTTTTGTAGGTCTATTCAGACATTATGATAGTCTAGATGATCAGGAAAGATGGCATGTGCTTTCATGCAGCATATGCCACGTCCCGGGAATGGTGGTGGCGACCTATGCCTTCCCCCAAAACGATGCGAAGGTCGAAAAGGACGCATTCGTCGGCACCGAAATGGGGACCATGGCGCAGGTGCAGAATATCCTGTACGCGATGGAGGCGGATTCATAAGTGGGCCGCGCGGAGCTCCATTTACAGCAAAAAAAGAAGGGCGCCTTGCCCTTCTTTTTTTGCCGCGTTACTTGGCCCGGTAGCTTCCGCAAAGGCTCTCGTCGCACGGCTCGCCGGTGTGGCAGCCGCACTGCGGTTCGACTTCGATGCGGGAAAGCTCACAGTCAACGCCGCGGGAATTATAGCGGCAGCTTGTGACGCGGCAGCCAATGGTCTGGCTTCCAGCCTTGGTTTCGGACATCTTTTTCTTCCTCCCCTTCATTGGTTGGCCTTAGTATGCGCAGCGCGGCGGGGCGCATGCAGGAAGTTTTTTCAAAAAAAAGGGTGCGCAGTCCAAAAAGCTCCTTTTTGAAACGAGCTGCCGCCGGAAGCGGCTTCTTACTACAGCAATCCCCCGTCGGCAGATACGCTGCCGCCACCCCCTTTCAAAAAGGGGGCGTTTGGGAGTGGTAAATTCCAACGTTTTTTCGTATTCGGATGGCGCAGGGAAGCGCACGTCCCAAAAGGCTCCTTTGGCAAAGGGGCGGAGCCGAGTGCGCCCAGTGGGCGATGCAGCGAGGCGGAAGCCCAGTGAGCAAGGGAGCGCTAGGAAGCCGCCCCTGCGGCGACACAGCGCGACCATTGCGAACTGTGGGGCCTGGCAGCGCGCAGCGCTGACTGAGGATTGTTTCACTCCCGCCGCCTTTCCTTCCGATCCCGCGCGCACAGCCCCCGCAGCTTCCCCTTTACGCGCTCACGCCATGCTCGATGCGGAGCAGCCAGAGGTCGTTGAGGATCGTCGCCGTATAAGCCATCACCTTCGCGCCGGCGGTCGCGCGCTGGTCGAGCGGATCGTCCGTGCCGGCGGAACCGCGGCCCTTGATGATGGTCGTGATCGCGCCGCCGCCGAGGTCGATCACGCCGTAAGCGTCCTTTCCGAACACGAGCGTCATGTGTACGTCGTCAGCCACCTTGGTGGTTTCGTCCACCTTGCCGGCCTCGGTGCTGTAAACGTAGGTGTCCACAGGGATCGCCGTGGAAACGGCGCTTGCGAGGGTGATCGTCTTTGCTGCACGGTCAACGCCTGCGACGGTGTATTCAGACGTGCCGATCATCACCTTCGCACCCTGTTTGGAAAGGAAGGCTTCCGCCTCCGCCGTGATCTCGTCCACCGTGACCACGGCGGAATTGGCCGTATGCGCCGCCACCTGGGTGTGTACGGCCTGGCGGATCACCTTGGCCTCCGTGGATTCCACGAATACCACGCCGAAAAGCATGCCGATCTCACCGGTGTAAAGCTGCTCCTTTGCGGCGTACTTGGAAACGTCCTGCCAAAGCGGATCCTCCTGGAGGTCGTAGGTCGCGTCCGGGGAGCAAATGCAGATGAAGTGCTGCTTGCGGCCATCCTTGCCGCCGAAGGGGCGCGCCTTCGCCTTTTTGAGCGTGCGCACGGCCTTGCGGATCTCGTCCACGCTCAGCGTGTCCGCCGCGGAAATCTCGCTGCGGGCGCTTTTGCCGCCCGCGCGCTGCACGTTGTTGCCGGAGCACATCGCGTCGCGCGTGATCCATTCCACGACCGTTCCGAGCTGCTCGCCCAAGAGCTCCGCACTGTCGGAAAGCACCTGTTCATAGGCGGTCTGCTCCAACAGGTCGGAGATTTCCACATATGCGCCGTACTGGCTCACCTCCGCTTCCACAGTGCTCTGCGAAAGGGTCTGGCCGTCCGGGGTCACGCCCTCGGTGAGCGCGCACATGTTCTCGTTGATGTCGAACAGGTTCCAGCGGCGGAATTCCACGCGCTTGCCGTTGTTGGGCGGGATGTGGCGCTTCTGGCCGTACTGCGCATGCACAAGGCGCGTACGCGCGCCCTCGAGGAGCTGCCGGTCAAAGAAGGTTTTGTTCAGGCCGGTGCCTTCCACAGTGTTTTTCGTCGTGTTTGTGATGTTTGCCATGTTGTCTGTTTCCTCTCTTTTCCTTTAGTTGATTTGTTCGGTTTCTCTTCAGCGGGAAAAATAGCGCTGCTTGAAGCGTTCAAACTCCTCGCTGGTCATGTTTGTGAAGTCCTCCTGCGCGCTTACGGGCGCCGCGCCGCGCAGTGGCGTGGGCAGCGCGCGGCGGGCGCGGAGCTTCTCCAGCACGGCCACCTCCGCGTTCGGCTCCGCTGTCTGCGCCGCCTGGCCCGCCGTCCGCTCCGCCTCGTATACGCGCACGGCTGCGGCCGCGGGGAGCTCGCTCAGCAGCGTCTGAAACGCTGCGTCCTGCAAATACTCGCTTGCCGGGCGGGCGAGCCTGCTCTCGCGCTCCAGCTGCGCGAGCGCTGCCGCAGCCTGGCGGGAAAGCACGTCCATGCTTTCCGGCCGCGCGCCGCTTGAGAGCAGCTGCGCCGCCTGCTCCGCAGAAATGCCCAGCTCCTGCGTCAGCCCGTCCAGCAGTTCGCAGCCGATGCGGTATTCCGGGCTTTCCTCATACTCCGCGCGCACGCGGGCAGCAGCGTCCGTCTCGCGCATGCGCGCACCGGCCGCCGCACGGGCGATCGGCCCCAGTTCTCGTTTGTCCATCGTTCCTCCTTCCGCGCGTTTCGTTGCGCGCGGCGCGCCGTTGCGGCCGGCGCTGGCCAAAAATAAAAGCGGCGCGCTCATCCCTGCGTGCCGCATGGCGGTATGGGCTTTCGCCCACCGTTCCACTGTCTGTATTTTACCAGAACGTTTGTGCGTAATCAACGGCACATTCCCGGCAAATATTGTGCATTCCTTGCGTAAAGAAGGGCGTACCCCATAGCCCTTGCGCCGGATCCGTGGTATACTAAAGTTAAATTAACAGGCGCTTGCCCGATCAATCGGAGGTGATTCCCCCTTATGCGTGAATATGAACCCATCCGCATCCGCCCGCTCACGCTGCGCGGCGTATTCGGCATCACATGGAAGGTCTTTGGCCGCCGTCTCGGCGCGCTCGTGGGCTATGGCTTCCTTTATTTTCTCATCGTGCTCCTGGTGGCGGGCGTTTCCGTGCTGCCCACGCTCCTGCCGCTGCTTTCGCAGCCGGATGTCCATCCTTCCGAGGCTGAAGTTCTTCGCATCGTCAGCGGCTCGCTTATGACGGTGCTGCTCACGCTCCTTGGCAGTCTGCTGCTTGCGCTCCTTGTCGCGCCGGTCTATTCCGGCACGCTGTACGGCGAAATGTCCGCCCGCATCTATGGCAGTGCAAGCTCTGTCGGCCTGATGCTCAAGCGCAGTAAATATAGCTTGAAGCGTTTTTTCACGACGACCCTCTGCTATATGCTCGCCGCGTTTGCCATCGCCTTTGTGGTGAACATACTCGCCAGCGTGTTGGTAACGTTCGTTACGCTCTTCGCGGCGCTCGGGACGCTCCCCTCGCTTTTGAGCAGCGGCGCGTTCCATGCCGGCGCCGGGATGATCGTGCCGGTTGTGCTGGGCGTCCTGCTCCTGCTCGTCGTGGAGCTTGCCGGCATGTCCTTTCTCCTGTTTGTCTATCCCATCGCGGTGAACGAGCCGGTGAAGAACTTCGCCGCCGTCAAGCGCAGCTTCCAGCTCGTGTGGAAGCGCTTTGGCCGCGTGCTTGGCTGTGAGCTCATCGTGCTTGGCGTGGCGTTCCTCGCGGCGCTGCTGATCGTCCTCTGCTTTGTGCTTGCGCTTAGCCTAGCCAACGCGGCGGCCGCCGCCGTGCTGGGCGTGCTTGCCGCGTTGGGCTATGCCGCGTTCGTGCTCTTCCTTGGGCCCTATGAGGCCGCGCTTGCGACGGTGCTGTATTTCGATTCCCGCGTCCGCCTGGAAGGCACCGCGTGGCTTGGCGAACCGGAGCAGCCGCAGGAGTCCGCGCAGCCGGATCCTGCCTGGCAGGAACCCGTACAGCAGCCGGGGGACGGTTCGCCGGAGGCATAAGGGGGCTGCCCTTCGCCGCCTATGGATAGGTACTACCCAAAAGGCTCCTTTGGCAAAGGAGCTGTCATGGCGCAAGCCATGACTGAGGATT
>OJPD01000284.1_pt1 | contig 40907 bp, 41 predicted proteins | sample 1598371 | NCBI WGS metagenome assembly OJPD01 (sample SAMN03922478, study PRJEB24848) | human gut metagenome | isolation source: stool sample | host: Homo sapiens | place: Germany | collected 2010-11
TGCATCGCCCACTGGGCGCGCTCGGCTCCGCCCCTTTGCCAAAGGAGCCTTTTGGTCTGTGCGCTCTCGTGCGCCGTTCGAATACGAAAAAGCATTGGAGTTTACCACCCCCAAAAGCCCCCTTTTTGAAAGGGGGTGGCGGCGGCGTAAGCCGCCGACGGGGGATTGCCGGAAATAGCGGTGCTTCGTGAAACATGCCGGAGGATTTCCGTATTCCAGCGGCATGAGCCGCATGCCCCTTCACCATCTTCGCAGGAAGGGTCAGCTTCCATCCGCCCTTTGCATTCGCAAAACGATTCTAATTCCAAGTTAAATAACAAACCTATATTTGAAAACACAATATGAGTACAATGGTTTCGGAGAGGATGGTAGCAAAAATGTCCAATTTTATACCGAAACGATATAAAAAAGAACAAACCACCATCCGAATTGATATTGAAAAGATGAAAAGGCTCGATGCCCTGGCTGCGTCTTATAATATGAGCCGGAATGAATTTATCAACCAGTGTATCGATTATGCATTGGAACAGATGGATTCCAGTGAATCTTCTGAGTTACCGCCGAATTTTATGGCTTGATACCCACAACAATTCTATTTAAAGGAGGCCCCCAATGAGCGATGCTTTTGCCGAACTTCTCGCCCAGGTAGCGGAGGAATTCGGCGTTACGCCGGAAGAGGTGTACCGGGACATTGAGGAAGCGATCGCCGCAGCCATGGCGGAAGCCGCAGCCGACCCCGACCCTGCCGCGCGGGAAATCTGGGCGCGGATGCCCCGCGCGGGCGCGCGCCCAACGCCGGAGGAGATGATCGCGTTCCTCAGCGGGATGATGCTGCTTGCGCAGGCGCGGCAGGATGACGCCGCGCCGCCTCTCCCGCTCCACTGAGCCGCGCGCTTACAGGTCGTCCGCGTCCTGCACGGGCCAGCCGCCATCCTCATCCGTGCCGGTGTACCAACCCTGCACGTCCGAGGGGATCGGCGGCATATGCGCGCAGCGGAACGCGTTGGTGAGCCGATCCGGCGCGGGTTCTTTGCCTTTCTTCTTTTCCATGAAGTTACCTCCTAGCCGTTTTGCTTAGTATCTGCGCAAATGAAGAAAGCATACGGAAAAGGCGCGCCCTGTGGCGCGCCCCAGCCTGTCGAAAAAGCCCCTAGGGGCTTCGGGGGTCGCAACCCCCGGAGGCTTTTATCGTGAGCGGCGGCGTGTACGCCGCGAGCGAAAAGCCTTGCTTGCCAAGGCTTTCTTCTCACGCAGCACTGGCCGCGCCAAAGGCGCAAGTGCGGCGTGTAATTCTCGAAAAATGTGGCGCAGCCACTTTTTCGACACTCTGAAAGCGCCCGCGTCCCTTTTGGAGCGCAGGCGCTTTTGCCGCTTCTTGTTTTATTCGGTGTAATACTCGCCGCGGCGGTAATCATAAATCGCGCCACGGGTGAAGGAGTCGATGTTTTCGAGCACCTTGCCCGTGCCGATCGCCACACAGGAGATTGGGTCCTCCGCAATATAGCAGGGCACCTTGGTGTGCTCGGAGATGAATTTGTCGATGCCGTAGAGCAGCGCGCCGCCTCCCGTCAGGCAGATGCCGTTTTCTGCAACGTCGCTCGCAAGCTCCGGCGGCGTTTTTTCAAACATGGTGCGCACGCTTTCAAGGATGGCCTGCAAGGGTTCCTCGAGCGCGTCGATCATCTCGTTGCTGCCAACGACGATCGCCTGCGGCAGGCCGGAAATGAGGTTACGGCCTTTTACGTCGATGAAAAGCTGCTCTCGCCGCGGATAGGCCGAGCCGATGCGGATCTTCATCTCCTCCGCCGTGCGTTCGCCGATGAGCAGGTTATGCTTTTTGCGCATGTAGCGCACGATGGCGTCATCAAATTTATCGCCCGCGATCTTGATGGAATCGGAAAGCACCGCCCCGCCGAGGGAGATGAGCGCCACGTCCGTCGTGCCGCCGCCGATGTCCACCACCATATTGCCGCGCGGCTCCGCGATGTCGATGCCCGCGCCGATGGCGGCGGCGATGGGTTCCTCGATGAGGTAGGTGTGCCGCGCCCCGGCCTCTTCCGTCGCGTCGATGACGGAGCGTTTTTCCACCTCCGTCACACCGGAGGGCACGCACACCACAACGCGCGGCTTGAAGAACACGCGGGAGCCGACAACTTTTTTGAGGAAGTAATGAAGGAGGCGCTCCGTGATGTCGTAGTTGGAAATCACACCGTCCCGCAGCGGGCGCACCGCCGCGATGGTGCCAGGCGTGCGGCCGAGCATGCGGCGCGCTTCCTCGCCGATGGCAAGGATGCGGCCGGTGATCTTCTCCACGGCCACAACGGAAGGCTCGCGCAGCACGATGCCCTTTCCGCGCACATAAACCAGGATGCTCGCCGTACCAAGATCGATGCCGACGTCGTTAAATTCAAGAAAACCCATATTGTAACTCCCTTCAAGAGAAAGCGCTCACGCAAAAACCGCGGCGTGAACACGCAGCTCACAATTCCGCGTATAATTCCGAATTATTGTATCATTTTATCATAAATGGGACAAGTGCGCATACGGGTAAATTTGAACAAATTATGAAAAAAGGCCGATGCTTTCCAGCGTTCTTGTAAATCCCCCGGCGATAGGATATAATTTTTCCAGTGATCATCAAAGCGGGGGTGTTTTGTGTGCCCCAGCATTGGTGTATTAAATTAAGGAATGGTGCTTGTATGAATGGTGCTTCCATGATAAAAAAACGCCTCATCCGGCTGTTTGCCCTGGCCTGCGCGCTTATGCTTGCCGCCTCCCTCGCCGCCTGCGCGCCCAGCGCAGCCGAAAACAATTCCGATCCGATCGACATCGGCCTGCCGCTTGCGAACCCGACCCCCGCGCCCTCGGAGACGCCTGCCGCGGCGCCGTCCGCGAGCCCTTCCGCAGCGCCGGCCGTTTCGCCGTCTGCTGCGCCGGATAGCTCCGCTGTTCCGGTCAGCTCAGCCACCCCGGACGCTTCCGCGACGGCGCGGCCGACCTCGTCCATCGACGCCTCCACCATCACGGGTAACGAGAATATCAAGGACGAAGCCAAGCTCAGCTATGAAGAATACCGTGCGCTCAACAAGGACGTTGTCGGTTGGATTAAAATCAAGGACACCAACGTGGATTACCCTGTTGTGCAGAGCCACGACAACGAGGAATACCTCACCCTGACCCCGACGCTCGTGGAGTCCAAGGCGGGCTCGCTTTTCGTGGACTGCAATTCCTCGCTTTCCGGCCAATACGCCGTCATCCACGGGCACAACATGAGCAAGAGCAAGATCATGTTCGCGCAGCTCACCAACTACGGCAACCGCGCGTTTTACGACAGCCACCGCACGTTCGAGCTGACCATCGGCGATCACACTTATACCTATAAGGTGTTCGCCGTGTACACCGTGGACGTGGGCGACGTGAAGAACGCGAAATATATGATGTTCGATTACCCGAGCGACGCCGCTTTCGCCAACTACATGAACGATACGCTGGCCCCGCTTTCGCAGTTCCCGGTGGATACCACCATCGGCCCGGATGACCATGTGATCTCGCTTTCCACCTGCAGCCACAACGGCTCCGGCTATAACAAGAACCGCTTTGTAGTGCATGCCGTGCGCCAGTAACGCCGGACATTTTTTCAGGAAGGAGCCGACAGCATTGACGAAGCCGATACGCAGCGGGATCTTCGCCCTGTTATTCGCCGCATCCTTCCTTTTTTGTGCGGGGTGCGATGAGACGATCCCTTCACCTACGCCTACGCCTCCGGCTCCAACGGCTACGCTTGCCGTTACGCAAACCCCGGACGCAGCGCCTTCTCCCATGCCCGGCGGTTCCCCAATGCCAACGCCGAGCGCAACGCCTGAAGGCTATGCCGCGGCGGAGCTTGACGGCGTCGCCGGGCCGGACGACGTGCTGCCTGTCTACGCTTCCTATGAGGAAGCGGCGCAGGCCAGCGCCGACGCGCGCGGCGTATGCGAGACCGTCGGCTGGATCACCGTCCCCAATACGAGCATTGATTATCCAGTCTACCTCAACGAAGAGGACGGCGAATATTATCTGGACCACAACGGCGAGGGCATGGTCAGCAAATATGGCGCGATCTTCATGGATACGCGCAACGCGGACCCGGCGCAGCAGCAGCATGTGCTCATCTATGGGCACGACATGCGCAACGGCACCATGTTCCACGACCTCGAAAGCTACACGCAGCAGTCCTTTTTTGAGGAGAACCGATATATCACCCTGATCTGGAACGGCGTGGAGACCGTCTGGCAGGTTTACCTTGCGATGCCGCTTACAAGCTACAACGTCCGCTTCACTTGGACGCGCTTTGAAAGTGGGGATCAATTTGCGGAATTCATAGCGGATATGCGGGCCTATGCGGAGATGATTTCCGCTTCGATCGTCGACGGCAGCGTCGCCGTCGGCCCGAACGACCAGGTGCTCACGCTTTCCACCTGCACCTACCGGCCGCCCGAGTCCAAGGAGCAGGGCTTCGTCGTGCAGGCGCGGCGCATCCGCTGATGGCATCGTTCCCCAGGGGCGCAGCAACGTGCGCCTTTTTGTTTTGCGAAGAAGCTGGGCTTCCGAAAACGTGGAAAACCCAAAGAAGGCATGGACATCGTGTTCTACGCCAAAGGAGCGCCGCGCGCTTGAACCCGATCATTTTTATGATGCCGCCAAAAGAGCGAAAGCACTTCCCGCTTTCGCTCTCCGACATTTTTCACGCCGTTTTTATAGCCGCGCGTCCTGTTCCAGCATTGCCGCGCCGACGATGCCCGCATCGTTCCCAAGCCGTGCAGGCACGATGCGCGCGAACTCGCTGAAGAAGCATTTTCCCCGCACGTTCTCCACAAGCGGCGCAAAGAGGAAATCGCCCGCAAGGCTCACGCCGCCGCCGATGGCGACCACCTCCGGATCGAGCAGGTGAATGACGGAAACCACCGCCGAGCCGAGCGCATCCACAAAGCGCGCGAAGATGGCGGAGGCCGCCGGGTCGCCCGTGCGCGCACAGTCGACCACAAGTTTTGCGTCCACCCGCGCGGCGTCGCCCCCCGTGCGCGTGAATAGCAGCCCGCGTTCACCGTTCGCCAGCGCTTCGCGCGCCTCGCGGATCAGCGCTGTGGCGGCGCAGCGCGTTTCGATGCAGCCGCGCGTGCCGCAGGTGCAGCGCGCGCCACCGATGTCAAGCGCCATGTGGCCAAGCTCCACGCCATGCCCCATACCGCCGCGCCAAAGCCTGCCGCCAACGATCACGCCGCCGCCAACGCCGGTACCAAGCGTCAGCAGCACCGCGCATTTCGCGCCGGCAAACGCGCCCGCGTAAAGCTCCGCAAGCGCCGCGGCGTCCGCATCGTTGGCGAGGAACACAGGCGTTTCCGGGAAATGCGCCTGCACCTCCGCGCGCAGCGGCACATCATGCAGATCCAAATTGTAGGCGTTGAGCACGCGCTCGGCCGCCGGGTCGATGCTGCCCGGCACCGCGACGCCGATGGAGGAAGGCAGCGCCTCAAGCCCCGCCTTCCCGCAGAGGTCGCGCGTCATTTGCGCGACTGTCTCCGCAAGGGCGCCCGGGTAAGCCTGCTTTTCAAACGGGCGCGTCATGCGCGCCACGACCGCGAGGGACGCATCCACAACGCCCGCGGCAATGTTCGTCCCGCCGATGTCAAATCCGATCCTGTACATGGTTCGTTTCCTTTCCGTAATCCAATCCGCGCAATGCGTTTATCGTCCCAGCGTTTCGCGCGCCTTCCGGCTGAATTCCTCGGAGGCGTTATAGCCCAGGCGGCGGAGCCGGAAGTTGCGGGCCGCAACCTCCACCACCACGGAAAGGTTGCGCCCTGGGCTGACCGGCACGCGCGTGGTAGGCACGTCCACATCTAAAATGCGCTCGAAGCGGCCCTCGATCCCCGTGCGGTCGTATTGCGCGTTCTCGTTCCAAAGCTCCAGTTCAATGCAGAAGTCGATGGTCTTTTCCGCATTCACCGCGCCCACGCCGTAAAGATAGCGCACATCCACAATGCCGATGCCGCGCACCTCGATCATGTGGCGTGTCAGCTCCGGCGCGCGCCCGGAAAGGCGGTTTGGCGCAACGCGGGTGATCTCCACCACGTCGTCCGCCACGAGCCTGTGCCCCATCTTGATCATCTCGATGGCTGTCTCGCTCTTGCCGATGCCGCTTGGCCCCTGCAGAAGCACGCCCACGCCAAACACATCTAGCAGCACGCCATGCAGCAGGATGCGCGGCGCAAGCTCGCGGCCCACATAGTTCAGGATGCGGTGGCCAAGGTCGTCCGTGCGCAAGTCGGATTTAAACACTGGCACGGCATGCCGCTTCGCGCAATCGAGAAGCGCCTGCGGCGGGGTGTTGCCGCGCGCGCACACGATGCAGGGGATCTTGAATCCCATGAAACGTTCCATGCGCTCAGAAACGTCCCTATAGGTCAGCGTGCGCAGGTAATGCATCTCCGCGTTGCCAATGAGCTGCACGCGCTGCGGCATGAAATGCTCATAAAAGCCCGTAAATTGCAGGCCCGGCCGCCCGATTTCGCCCGTGCTGAACACGACGTTGCCGTTGCCGGGTTCCAGGATCGTAAGCTCTAGGTTCTGCGCGACTTCTTCCACGCGCAGGCACACCGTTTTCATCGTTTCCCGCTCCTTGTCCATCTCACTCACCCGAGGATCAGATTGTCGATCATCCAGGCCACGCCGTTTTTCCCGCAGGCCGGGACGACGCAGTCCGCCGCATCCAGCACCGCGCCGTGCGCATTCGCAACCGCCGCGCCAAGCCCCGCCCATTCGATCATCTCCAGATCGAGCAGATTGTCCCCCACGGCCGCGACCTCATGGCGCGGTACGCCAAGGTGCTGCGCCACCCACGCCGTCGCCGAGCCCTTGTGCGCGCCCGGGTCGTTGAACTCGATGAAGCCCGCCTTCGAGCCGGAGACCTTCGCCCGCCCCGCATAGCGCCGCGCAAGGGCCGGGATCAGCTCCTCCGCATACGCAGGCTCCGCGATGAAGAGTACCTTTGGCACGTTTTTCCACTGTTTTTCGCAGATCTCCGGGTCGATGGCATACGGAAGATCCAAAAACGCATGGTACGCATCCGCGGCCGGGTTCGCCCTTTCATAGACGATCCCATCCCCTTGGTAGATGTGTGCATGCACGCCGAGCTCCCGGCCAAGGAGCAGCAGCTCCTGCACGAGCGCCGGCGGGAGCGCCGTTTGGAAGATGGCCTCATCCGTGCGCGTATCGTAGATGACCGCGCCGCCGTAATTGACGACGGGGCCGCGCATGCCGATCGCCCTGCGGATGGCTGCGGAGCCGAGGTAGCCCCGCCCCGTTGCGACTGTGACATACACGCCTGCATCCTGCGCGCGGCGGATGGCGGCAAGGTTCTCCGCTGGCACATCGTAGGGCGACAGTGTGAGCGTATCGTCAATGTCCAAGACAAGAAGCCGGTACATACTGTTCTTGTTCTCCTTCCGGCAAAAAAATTATCTCATTCCGAAGCGGGCGGCTCCGGATCCGGTTCCGTCGCAGGTTCCGGGTGGAAATGCGCGTAAACCGCCTCCGCCGCGGGGCGGCTCATGCCGCGCACGGCGGCGAGCGCTTCCACATCCGCCGCGGCAATGGCGTCGCGCGTTACGAACGTGTCGAACAGCAGCCGCTTGCGCTTGTTCCCGACGCCGGGGATCTCGTCCAGCTCGGAGAGCAGCGCCGTGCGCACATGCAGGCTCCGGTGATAGGTGATGGCAAAGCGGTGCGCCTCGTCCCGAATGCGCTCCAGCACATGCAGCGCCGGGTCGCTGCGCGAGAGCACGATGGGTTCCGGCTCATCCGGTAGGATGATCTCCTCATGCCGCTCCGCAAGGCCGATGGCCGGGATGTGCGAAAGGCCGAGCTCTGAGAGCACCTCGAGCGCCACGGTAAGCTGCGTGCGCCCGCCGTCCACCACGAGGAGATCCGGGGCCTTGGGAGCCGGGCCTCCGTCCCGTTCCGCCGCAGCAAGCTCGTCCCGGAGGCGCGTGAAGCGCCGCGTGAGCGCCTCGCGCATGGAAACGAGGTCGTCCCCACCCGCCGCCGCGCGGATGCGGTAGCGCCGGTATTCCTTCTGCGCAGGCCTGCCTTCTAGGAACACCACCATCGAGGAGACGGTATCCCGCCCCTGGATGTGGGAGTTGTCGAAGCATTCCATGCGCACTGGCACTTCGGGAAGGCCGAGGATCGCGGTGAGGCGCGCCATCGCGCCGCCCGTGCGCTCCCATTCGCGCGTTTCCAGCGCGCGCTGCTTTTCGATGGCCTCCACGCCGTTGCGCTGCGCCATCCTCACCTGCTGGAGACGTTCGCCGCGGTGCGGGCGGATGAGCGTCACCGCGCGGCCGCGCTTCTCGCGCAGCCAGGCCGCGAGCGCCTCGTGGTTTTCCGGCAGGTCCAGCACGGCGATTTCCCGGGGAATTTCCATATCTTCCGCATAGAACTGCTGCAAAAAAGCTCCGGTGATCTCCCCTGCGGATTCGCCGCCCGTCGCCATGCGGTAATGCGCGGAGCCGACGATGTCATCCCCGCGCACAAACAGCGCGTGGATGACCGCGTCCTCCCCGTCCCGCACAAGGGCGAACACGTCCCGGTCTGCGTCGCCGGTACCCATGGCATGCTGCTTTTGCGCAAGGCGCTTCACGGCCTCGATGCGGTCCCGATATTGGGCAGCCTTTTCAAATTCCAGCCGTTCGGAAGCGTCTATCATCTGCTTTGTGAGCATGTCGATAACCGGCTGGTTCTTCCCTTCGAGGAAGCTGCACACGCTTTCGAGCAGCGCGTGGTATTCTTCCCGGGAAACCTTGCCGGAGCAGGGGGCGCAGCATTTGTTGAGGTGGTACATCAGGCAGGGGCGTTCTCCCCGCGCGATCGCGCGGGAAATATCCTTCCTGCAATGGCGCACGGGGAAGGAATCGCGGATGAGGTTTAAGCAATCCCGCAGCTCGACGCCGGAAAGATACGGCCCAAAATAGCGCGCGCCGTCGTTTTTGACGCGCCGCACGACTTCAAAGCGTGGGAAATCCTTTTTTTCGTCGAGCCGCACATAAGGGAAATGCTTATCGTCTTTTAAAAGGATGTTGTAGCGCGGCTGAAGCGTTTTGGTGAGGCTCGCCTCCAGCGTGAGCGCCTCCATCTCGTTGTTGCAGAGGATGTATTCAAAGTCCGCCACATGGGAGACCATCGCCGCCACCTTCGGCGGGCGGTTCTTCTCCGTACGGAAATAGGAACGCACGCGGTTTTTCAGGTTTACCGCTTTGCCGACATAGATGATCTCGCCCGCGGCGTTGAGCATACGGTACACGCCGGGCGCGTCGGGCAAAAGGTTGAGTTTTTCGCGGATCAGGTCGTTCATGCTGGTATTATAGCACGGCGCGGCCCGTTTCGGAAGAAGCGCGCCCCTGCTTTACCGGAAAAAGCTGACCCGGTCCTCGAACACCTGCAGCAGCATCTGGGAAAGCTCTGCGCAGCGCCCGCAGGAAAGATCGTATACGATGATGCGCGCGGGCGCAAGCGCGACGAGCAGGTTCACAAGCTCGTTCCCCGCGGCTGTACCGCAGCCCTCGCACTCGATGCGGGCGTCCGTATCGTCGGTGATGGTGCAGCTGCCGTCCGCGTGCAGGATGAGCGATACCTCCCGGATGCGCGGCTGCTGCAAGCGCACGAGCACGGAGAGCACACGCAGCAGCTCCAGGTATTCCGTTTGCAGCATCAGCTCCTCCGCTGCGGAGAGCGCATAGAGTTCAAAGGCGCGCAGCGTCTCCCGCATGCGGAAGCGCAAAAAGCCCTCGAGGTTCAGGCGGTCGTTGCCGTCAAAATGCGCACGCAGCATCTGCCGCACGCGCTGCGCGTCCAACGCGTCCGCAAGGGCGGCGTCCGCCTCCGTCCGCCCGGCAGCTACCTCGCGCGCCAGCTTGATCGCTTCCGGGAGCACGCGCTGCTTTTCCTCGAGCGTAAGGGGCATGTCGTTCACGATCCGCGCCAGCTCAAAATTCGCCGCGTCCTGCAGCAGGAGCGCCGCAAGCGCTTCGCACAGCGCGTCGCGCTCCGCCTCGTTCCGGAGTCGGACCTGCGCTTCTTGCCCGCCTTCGGCGGGGATCACCGCGATCTCCGCGCCGCCCTGCGCGCGCCGTAGCCTGCGCAGCAGCAGCGCGGCCACGTCGATCTCATATTCCAAAGTGCTTATGGATACTGTCTGCATGCTTTCCTCGCTTCAATCGGCCTTTCCTCTCCGCGCGCATCCCGCTGCGTCTTTCCAAACAAAACCCGTCAAACCGAACCTGTGCCTCCCCTTGCAAGATATGCTCTAGTATGTTCAATTGCTATAGCCGGGCTTGCTGTCAATTTTTGTTTTCCGCCCTGATAAATCATTGACAAAACGCCATGCTTATTCTATACTTCTCTGCGGGAATCCGAAAACTCCCAATAAAAAGGACAGAGGTATCGTTTTTATGAATCAAACACAAGGCCTCAAGAAAAATCTCGGCGTCATGACCGCGACTTCCATCGTCGTCGGCTGCGTAATCGGCGCTGGCGTATTCTTCAAACCGTACGCCATCTACCAAGCCACTGGCGGCGCGCCCGGCATGGGCATGTTCGCCTGGATCTTCGGCGGCATCGCAAGCATTCTCGCGGCGCTCACATTCGCAGAGGTGGCCGTGCTCATCCCGCGCACCGGCGGCATGGTTGCCTACCTCGGGGAAGTCTACAATGAAAAGCTCGGCTTCCTCGCCGGGTGGATGCAGACTGTGATTTTTTATCCTGCTTACCTCGCCGGCTATGGCGTGACCGTCGGCAAAGAACTCGCCGGCAGCAATTCGCCGTATGTTCTGCCCATTGCAATGGCCGTCATCATCCTGCTCGTTGCGTTCAATTCGCTCGGCTCGAAAACCGCAAGCGGCATTCAGATCGTCTCCACGATCTGCAAGCTGATCCCGCTTGTGCTGCTCATGGTGTTCGGCTTCCTCCTCGGCAGCGGCGACAATCCGATCTTTACCCCGATGGTTTCCGAAACCACCAATGCAGGCGCCGCGCTCGGCTCCACGCTGCTCGCCGTCCTTTTCGCCTTTGAAGGGTGGACGAACGTGGGCGCGATCGCGGGCGAAATGAAGCGCCCCGGCCGCGACCTCCCGCTTGCCATCGTAGGCGGCGTTTCGATCATCATGGCGGTGTATTTCGTCATCAACATGGCGTATCTCTGGGTGCTCCCCGCGGATCAGCTGATGAACCTGGAATCCCCTGCCTCCGCCGTCGCCACGCAGATCTTTGGGCCCACGGGTGGCCTGCTCATCAAGATCGGCATCATCGTCTCCGTCATCGGCGCGGCCAACGGCTTCCTGATGTCCGGCTCCCGTGTTGCCTACCAGCTCGCGGAGATGAACACCCTGCCCATGAGCGCTGCGCTGAGCAAGCTCAACGGCAACCAGGTGCCCGCAAACTCCATCCTGCTGATCGGCCTGCTCGGCTGCATCTACTCGCTTTCCGGCCAGTTCGACATGATGACCGACCTCGGCACGTTCTCCTGCTGGATCTTCTATACGTTGACGTTCGCCTGTGTGATGAAGCTCAGGCGCACGCATCCGGAGCTCGAGCGCAAGTATAAGGTTCCGCTCTACCCCGTAATACCGATCCTTGCGATCCTGAGCGGCCTTTACGTCATCGTGAGCCAGCTCTTCCTTTCCGGCACAGAGGCGACGCTGCTTTCCTTCGGCAGCATCCTGATCACGCTCATCGGCCTGCCGGTTTATGCCATTGTGAAAAAGCGCGCTGCGAAATAACCGCACACGCCCTGCCCCGCGGAACTTCCACGGGGCTTTTTTATGTGCCAGCGCTTGACAAACGGATCTCCACGCGCTATAATCGCATGTATATTGATATTGTGGGTCGATGCGGGTTTCCAGTACCGGTCAGGCAGTTCCGCCCAGAGAGATGCGCCAAGGCTGCGAGCGCGTTCGGGATCTGATTTCGGGAATACCGCCCCGCGGACTGCAACCGTCGCGGCGCGTTAAGCCGTTTCGAGAGGGTTTTACCAATCGGGGTGGAACCGCGGAACATGTTTGAATTATGTCCGTCCCCGGCGCTTATGCCGGAGGCGGGCATTTTTTCTTACCCAATGCACGCAGCGAGCGTTTTTTACTTTAATGCAATACGGCAAGCAAGAAGGAGGAATTCTGCATGAAGATCACGTTTCCGGACGGCTCCGTCCGCGAATTCGCCGAAGGCGTAAGCGCCTTTGATGTGGCCGAAGCCATTGGCCCCCGCCTGCGCAAAGCGACCATCGCCTGCGAGATTGACGGGGAGCGCGCCGACGCGTTTGCGCCGATCCATAAGGACTGCATGCTCAAGCTGCTCACCTTCGCGGACGAGGGCGGCCGCTGGGCGTACCGCCACACCGCGTCCCACATGCTGGCGCAGGCCGTGAAGCGCCTGTACCCGGAGGTGAAGCTCGCCATCGGCCCGGCGATCGACAACGGTTTCTATTACGATTTTGACGCGCCGGAACCCTTCTCCCCTGCCGACCTTGAGGCCATCGAAAAGGAGATCGCCAAGATCGAAAAAGAGAACTTCAAGCTGGAGCGTTTCGAGCTGCCCCGCGGGGAGGCCATCGCCTACATGGAGCAGCTCGGCGAACCCTACAAGGTGGAGCTCATCAACGACCTGCCGGAGGACGCCGTCATCAGCTTCTACCGCCAGGGTGAATTCGTGGATCTCTGCGCGGGCCCGCATGCGGAATCCACCGGCAAGGTGAAGAACGTCAAGCTCATGAGCGTCGCGGGCGCATATTGGCGCGGCAGCGAAAAGAACAAGATGCTCCAGCGCATCTACGGCACGGCCTTTGAAAAGAGGGCGGAGCTCGAGGAATACATCGCCCGCATTGAGGAAGCGAAGAAGCGCGACCACCGCAAGCTCGGCCGCGAGCTTGGCCTCTTCACGCTGATGGACGAGGGCCCTGGCTTCCCGTTCTTCCTGCCCAAGGGCATGGTTCTCAAGAACACGCTCATCGATTACTGGCGCGAGGTGCATAAGCGTTACGGTTATGTGGAAATCGCTACCCCGATGATGCTCAACCGCGGCCTGTGGGAGCGTTCCGGTCATTGGAACCATTACAAGAACAACATGTACACCACCGTCATCGACGACGTGGACTTTGCCATCAAGCCCATGAACTGCCCGGGCGGCATGCTCGTGTACCAGACGGAGATGCATTCCTACCGCGACCTGCCGCTGCGCGTGGGCGAGCTTGGCCTGGTGCACCGCCACGAGCTTTCCGGCGCGCTGCACGGCCTGTTCCGCGTGCGCTGCTTCACGCAGGACGACGCGCACATCTTCATGACCTGGGATCAGATGAAGGACGAAATCAAAAACGTCGTGCGCCTGTTCGACGAGGTGTATTCCACCTTCGGCCTCTCCTATGAGATCGAGCTTTCCACCATGCCGGAAGACCATATGGGGGATGAAAAGGATTGGGAATTCGCTACGGAAACGCTCAAGGAGGCCGTGACCGAGATGGGCAAGCGCTATGAGGTCAACGAGGGCGACGGCGCATTCTACGGCCCGAAGCTCGACTTTCACCTGGCGGACTGCCTCGGCCGCACCTGGCAGTGCGGCACCATCCAGCTCGACATGCAGCTTCCGGAGCGTTTCGAGCTCGAATATGTGGGCGCAGACGGTGAAAAGCATCGTCCCGTGATGATCCACCGCGTGGTGTTTGGCTCCATCGAGCGCTTCATCGGCGTGATTACGGAACATTTCGCAGGCGCATTCCCGACCTGGCTCGCACCGGTGCAGGTGAAGGTGCTTGCGATGACCGACCGCACGCATGAAGCCGCAAACGCCGTAAAGGCCGAGCTGGAGCAGGCCGGCGTGCGCGTGGAGTGCGACCTGCGCAACGAGAAGATTGGCTTCAAGATCCGCGAGGCGCAGATGCAGAAGATCCCGTACATGCTCATCATCGGCGACAAGGAAGTGGAAAACAACGTCGTGGCCGTGCGTTCCCGCAAGGGCGGAGACCTCGGCACGATGCCGCTCGCGCAGTTCAAGGGGAAGCTCCTTGGGGAAATTGCAACGCGCGCGCACGAATAACAGCCGCATCATTTGCCGCGGGGAGCAGCGGATTTCCCCGCGGCAAATGCGCGGAAAAAATGAAATTTTGGCGTTGACAAGCGGGGCGGAAATCGGTATAATAGGCCTTGCGATTGAAAAATTGCTTCCTGTGCGGCCGTGGCGGAATAGGCAGACGCGTACGTTTGAGGGGCGTATGGGAGACCGTATGAGTTCAAGTCTCATCGGCCGCACCAATAAAGATCATCCATATGGATGGTCTTTTTGTTTTGTTCATTTCGTCAAAGAGGGTGCAAGAGCGCCACGCTTTTTTCGCGCAACCATTGAAAAATACTCTCTAACCATGAGCTTCACCGCCGCGCTGCCCCTCGCTATAATAGAACCAGAAAGCGGCGCCGCTTTGAATACGGAAAAGGAGCATGATAATCATGAAACTTCAACTTGGGAAAACCCTGAAACGCCTGCGGCGGGAACGGGACATCACCCAGGAGGAGCTGGCGGAAGTCCTCGGCGTCTCCTTCCAGTCCATCTCCCGCTGGGAGCTCGGCGTGTGCTATCCCGACATGAACCTCCTGCCTGCCATCGCAAGTTTCTTCCACGTAACGGTGGACGCGTTGCTCGGGATCGACGACGCGGTCGAACGGCAGAAGGTGGCGCAGTATCTCTCCCGCTTCCAGGAAGCGCTCAGTCGCGGCGACGTGGTCGCTTGCATCGCGGTCGCGCGGGAGGGTGTCGCCGAGTTCCCGAACGATTACGCGCTGCTGAACAAGCTGATGTACGCGCTGTTCCTCTCCGGCGACGAGGACGGCAACATCCCGGACTGGCAGGAGAACCTGCACCAGAACGACGCCGAGATCACCGCGCTTGGCGAACGGATCATGAAATACTGCCCGGATCAGGACATCCGCCTGGAAGCCACGGCTCGCCTCGCGTTCCACCATTGTGAAATGGGCCGCAAAGCGCAGGGCCGCGAGATCTATGAATCCCTTCCCTCTTGGAAATTCAGCCGGCAGAACCAGATCTGGTGGGCGCTCGAAGGCGAAGAGCGCATGGAGAACTGCCGGGAGCGCATCCGCGCGGGCTATGACATGATCTGCGCGGGGCTCTACAACCTCGGCTACGAGAGGCTTCTGCCGGACGCGGAGCTCGCGAAAGCGTATCAGAAATGGTTCGAGCTGGATAGCTGGTTGTACGACGGCAAACGCATCCCCTACCGCTTCCCGCAGACGCGCTGCCAATATGCTGGGGTGCTCGCAAGGCTCGGGAAATCCGGGGAAGCGCTTGCGCAACTGACAACCGCCGCAGTTGAAGCGGAGGCGTTTGACAACCGGCCGGGCTCCTGGGAAACCGGCAGCTTTTTGCTGGGGAAATGCGAAAAGAAGCGTACCGATTTTGAAACGGGCGATTCCCGCCCCTGCCGCGCGGTTATGCGTGAAAAATGGATGCAACATCCGGATTTCGACTGTATCCGAAATACGCTGGAATTCCGCTTGATCGAAGAACAGCTTACCCGGTAGCGCGCAATCCGTATGGACAAAAGGCCGTCTATCCTATACTAGGCGGCCTTTTGGCGCGTTTGTCTGCTTTTAAATTGTGAAAAACAGTCCCCCCGCCGCTTACGCTCACCGCTTTCATACCCGCCAAGGCAGTCCGTAAGTTTGCCGGCACTGCCCCATTGTGTGCCCGCATCCCCCTTATCGGAGAAAGCGAAGGTATGTAATCGTTCTATCCACAGCAGGGAGGCCGGCGGCAGCCCTTTTACAGCGACATGTCGTTGAAATCGGTCGCATCTTCCTTGGAAGCCGCCTCCCCCACGCGCCCAGCCAGGAGATAACGGTCGTTGATCGGGTCGTAAAAATACTTTTTGATGAGGCGGAAATTTTCCACGCAGCCGGTGCTCGGCACATGCGTGCGCGGCCCCGTACACTCATGCAGATGCTCGCCGATGGAGATATGCTCTTCATCCACATAGGAGATGGGCATGTCGGCCGCGATCGCCTCGCGCACGCGCCGCTCCAGCGCGTCGATGTCAAACTCCGGCATCTTCTCCTCGAACACCAACACGAAGCCGTGCTTCACATCGCTGTGGTGGCAGCGGCGGCAGTCCTCCGGCGGCATATAAAATTCGCATAGATCCTCCGCCGTATGCGCCATGCGGCGGTAGCGGACGGATTTGGAGACGATATTGTAAATCTCCTGCGGCTGCGGGCCAAACACATTTGGCCGGGTGATAATGACCTCCTCCCCCATGCCGATGAGCAGATGCGCATTCACGCGCAGGAATGGGTAGATCATGTCGAAATGTTCCACGATGACACGCTTGCCGTTCTGCACGGCGTGCAGGATCGCGTCCGCGAGCACGTGCATCTGCGTGAACGCGGCCTCAAAGCGGATGTCGAGGTGATACGTATGCGCGGTGAAAAAGCCGCCGTCGTTGTCCTGGTCGAGGATCGGCAGCGGGCGCATGTTCACCCCGCCGTCGTCGTTCGTGAGCTCCAGCCCTGGGAACATGCCTTTGATGAGCATGCTTTTGCCGGAACCTGACTCTCCGATGATGCCGATGAGCTTATCGAACGGGCTTAAATACATCTGCGCGATCTGAATGCCGAGATCGTAAATGCGGTCGCGCCCACGCGGGGCAAAGAATACGCTATACAGGTGGTTGTTGAGCATTTTTGCGGAATAAGGCATGCGCACCTCCGGGGCAAAATCTTTTTAATTTAATTATAGCATACCAATGGGCCTTGCAAAAGCGTATCCTCGGGCGGCAGGCGGATATACTTCCACGCAGCAGTTGAAACGCGATTTTCCAGGGTATATAATAAGCTGAAAGAGCCGCCGCGGGGCCTTATTTTGTGTACCCGCGCTTTTGATGTGCATGGGCGGCGCTACGAAAGGAGAAACGTTTATGAGGAGATCCATGCTGTTCCTGCCCGGCAACACGCCGAACATCATCATCAACGGCGACGCGCTGGGCGCCGACTGCATCATACTCGACCTGGAGGACGCCGTCGCGCCTGACCAGAAGGACGCCGCACGCCTGCTCGTATGCAGCGCCATCGGCGAAATGGGCTTTGAAGGGTGCGAGGTGACCGTGCGCATCAATTCGCTCGATACGGAATACTGGCGGGACGACCTCGATGCGATCATCCCCCTCAAGCCGGATATGATCATGCCCGCGAAGGTCAGCCGCAGTTCCGATATTCTCACGCTTGACGCCTACATCGCGGAGCTTGAGGCGAAACACGGTATGGAGCCCAACACCGTAAAGCTGATCCCGCTCATTGAGACTGCGCTCGGCGTGGAAAACGCCTTCTCCATTGCGTCCGCAAGCCCGCGCGTAGCGGCGCTTTTCCTAGGCGGCGAGGATCTGAGCGCCGATCTGCGCTGCAAGCGTACCAAGGGCGGCGAGGAGATCCGCTATGCGCGCGGCAGGATGGTGCTCGCGGCGCGCGCCGCGGGCATCGACGTATACGACACGCCCTTCACCGACGTGAACGACGACGAGGGCGCCCTTCTCGACGCGCAGTTTGCAAAGAGCCTCGGCTTCTCCGGCAAGGCCGCGATCTCCCCGCGCCATGTGCCGCTTATCAACGAGGCGTTCAGCCCCACGGCGGAGGAAGTTGAATACGCGGAGGAAGTGTTCGCTGCCATCGAGCAGGCGAAGCGCCAGGGGCGCGGCGCGATCTCCCTGCGCGGCAAGATGATCGACGCGCCCATCGTCGAGCGCGCGCGGCAGACGCTCGAAGCAGCCCGCCAGCTCGGCTTGGCCTGACGAGGAGGGATCACGATGAACAAACTTACTTCTTCTTTAACCGAAGCCATCCGCAACAGCGGCCTCCAGAGCGGCATGACCGTCTCCTTCCACCATCACCTGCGCAACGGGGACCATGTGCTCAACATGGTCATGGATGAGATCGCCGCGCTCGGGATCGAAGGCCTCACGGTAAACGCAAGCTCCCTGTTTGACGTGCATGCCCCGCTCGCGGAGCACATCCGCCGCGGCGTGGTGCGCAAGCTGCAGACCAACTACATGTCCGGCGCGCTCGGCCGCTTCATCTCCGAAGGGAATATGGAAGAGCCCGTGGAATTCCGCACCCACGGTGGCCGCCCGCGGGACATCGCCGCCGGCGTAACGCCCATTGACGTGGCGTTTATCGCCGCCCCGGCAAGCGACCCGATGGGCAACTGCTCCGGCAAGCTCGGCCGTTCGGCATGCGGCTCCCTCGGCTATGCCGTGCCGGACGCCATGCACGCAAAGCACGTCGTCGTCATCACGGACGATCTCCAGCCGTACCCGCTCATCGGCTGGTCCATCCCCGAAACACAGGTGGACCAAGTGGTCGTTGTCGATTCCATCGGCGACCCGAAGGGCATCGTTTCCGGCACGACGAAGATCACCCGCGACCCCGTTGGCCTTGCGATGGCGATGGAGGCAGTGCGCGTGATCCGTGCCTCCGGCCTCCTCAAGGACGGCTTCTCCTTTCAGACCGGCGCGGGCGGCGCTTCCCTCGCCGCCGCGAAGTTCCTCAAGGACGTGATGCTGAAGGAAAACATCCGCGGCAGCTTCGGCCTTGGCGGCATCACAGGCTACCTGGTCGACATGCTCAACGAGGGCTGCTTTGAGTCCCTCCTCGATGTGCAGTGCTTCGACCTCAAGGCTGTGGAATCCATCCGCAGCAACCCGCGCCACCAGGAGATCTCCGCCACGCACTACGCTTCGCCGGACGCGAAGAGCGCCATTGTGGACAGCCTGGACGTGGTTATCCTCGGCGCGACGGAGATCGACACGGAGTTCAATGTCAACGTGCACACCGATTCCTCCGGCTCCATCATGGGCGGCAGCGGCGGCCACAGCGATACGGCAGCAGGCGCAAAGCTTGCGATGACCATCGCGCCGCTTTCCCGCGCGCGCCTGCCGATTGTGACGGATCACGTCACATGCGTTTCCACCCCCGGCAGCACGGTTGATGTGCTTGTGACGCAAAAGGGCGTAGCTGTCAACCCCGCGAGGCCGGAGCTGCGCCAGCGCCTCGTTGACGCCGGCGTAAACGTGAAGGATATTTTTGAACTCAAGGCCCTCGCGGAGCGCATCAGCGGCGTGCCGGGCAAGCCCGCGCGTGGTGAGCGCACCATAGCAAAAGTCATCTACCGCGACGGCACGCCGCTCGACGAGATCAAGAACGTGCCGGCGCAGGAATAAAGGAGCATCCAGCATGAGAGAAATTCAGGCAAGTGCACTCACGGAAGTTGTAAAGCGCCTCTGTATTGAGGCGAACTGCCATCTTCCCAAAGATATGCAGGCGCGCATCACAGAAGCGCGCGCGGGGGAAAATTGGCCCGGCGCATGCGAGATCCTTGATCGGATCATTGAAAACTACACCATTGCAGATGCGCGCAGCGTTCCCATCTGCCAGGACACCGGCGTGGCCTGCGTGTTCCTTGAAATTGGGCAGGATGTGCATGTTTCCGGAAGCATCGCGGACGCGGTGAACGAGGGTGTGCGGCAGGGCTATGCAGAGGGGTATCTGCGCAAGTCCGTCGTGGGCGATCCGCTCAACCGCGTCAACACCGGCGACAATACGCCCGCGATGATCTATTACGACCTCGTCCCCGGCGATTCGCTCCGCGTCACCGTCGCCCCCAAGGGCTTCGGCAGCGAGAACATGAGCCAGCTCAAGATGCTCAAGCCATCCGACGGCGTGGAGGGCGCAAAGGAATTCATTGTCCGCGTCGTGGAAGAAGCGGGCCCGAACCCCTGCCCGCCCATCGTGGTGGGCGTCGGCATCGGCGGCACGTTCGACAAATGTGCGCTGCTTGCAAAAAAAGCGCTCATGCGCAGCACGGATGTGCGCAATCCAAACCCATACTACGCGGCGCTCGAAGCGGAGCTGCTTGAACGTATCAACGCCCTCGGCGTCGGCCCCCAGGGGTTCGGCGGCAGGACCACGGCGCTCGCCGTGAATATCGAAACCGCGCCCACGCACATCGCGGGGCTCCCCGTCGCGGTCAACATCAACTGCCACGTAACGCGGCACAAAAGCGAGGTGCTTTAACATGGAGATCAAACGCATTCAAACGCCCCTGACGGAAGAAAAGGCCCGCGCGCTTAAGAGCGGGGACAGCGTGCTGCTCTCCGGCACAATTTATACCGCGCGCGACGCGGCGCACAAACGCATCGTAGAAGCGATGGAGGCCGGCACTCCCCTCCCCTTTGACCCTGAAAACGCCGTGGTCTATTATGTGGGGCCCACGCCCGCAAAGCCCGGGCAGGCCATCGGCTCCGCCGGGCCGACGACGAGCTACCGCATGGACGCATACTCCCCCGCCCTCATCGCCCACGGCCAGCGCGGGATGATTGGTAAGGGCAAACGCGGCCCCGCCGTCATCGAGGCGATGAAGCAGCACGGCGCGGTCTATTTCGGGGCGATCGGCGGCGCGGGCGCGCTGCTTTCCAAGTGCGTGCGCACGGCGGAGGTCATCGCCTATGACGACCTCGGCGCCGAAGCCGTGCGCCGCCTCACCGTGGAGGATCTCCCGCTCACCGTGGTCATCGACAGCGAAGGCAACAACCTTTATGAAACCGGCAGGCAGGCTTATCTCGCCGCCCGCCAAAAATAAAATGCGACTTTCATATTGACGCATGTGGTTCATTTTGTCATAATTGTACCATGGTACAAATTTGAGCATGACGGGGTGAACCACATGTTTTTTTCGATCGATCCGCAGAGCGGCGTCGCCATATACCAGCAGATCGTGGACGCCGTCTGCGCGGACATCCGCGCGGGCAAGCTCCCTTATGGCGCGCAGCTGCCGACGGTGCGCGCGCTTGCGGACGAGCTCGGCCTGGCGCGCGGCACGATCAAGCGCGCTTACGACGAGCTTGGCAAGCTCGGCATGATCGAGATGACCCAAGGCAAGGGCACCTTCGTCTGCTACCGCGCGGAGCAGGCCGACAGCCGCAAGGAACGCGCGATGCAGGCCATCGATGCGCTGATCGCCACGTTGGAATCGCTCTCGTTCTCCCCGGCGGAAATGTCCATCTTCTTCGATTTAAAACTGCGCCAGCGCACCAGCCGGGACTGCGACGTGCGGGTGGCCGTCGCGGGCGGCCCGGAGGAATTGCTCGGTGCGATGGCGGATCAGCTTTATGAGCTTGGCGGCGTGACCATTTATCAATATGAAAGCGCGCTTCCTGTGGATGGCAGCGTAGATTTGACCGTGCTGCGCGTAGGCGGGCATGGTCTTTTGCCGGAGGAAGCGGGCGGGACGATCCTGCGCGTGGAAAGCGCCGTCACGCCGGAAACCGTGGCGTGCCTCGCGCGGCTCGCTCCGGGCAGCACCGTAGTCGCCGCCGCGAAAAGCGAGGAATATCTCGACCTGATGCGCAAAGGGTTCCGGGATTTCGCGCCGGAAGCGCGCTTGCGCTGCCTGCTTGCGGGCGAGCTTTCCTCCGCCGTGCTGTCCGAAGCGGAAGCGGTTTTCGTCCCCGCCGGATTTGAACGGCTGTTTCCCCCGCAGGCCGTGGAAACCCTGAGTGCCTATTCCGCCGCATATCCGCTCCATGCATATGCGCAGCGGATCGACGCCGGTTCCATGCTGAGCGTGCGCGACGCCGTCGCGCGCCTGCAAAGCCAGCGCCGCCGGGGGCTGATCTGAGGCCGGATAATGAAAAATGATACCAGACTGTAGGAAGTGTAAAAAGTGGACGTAAAGCGATTACAACAATTTATTTCGGAAACATATGGAACAAACGCTGAATACCCTTGGGCGAAATACCCCAATTATATGGTATTTCGTCATAGCAATAATCAGAAATGGTTTGCTTTAATTATGGATATTCCAAAAGAAAAGCTCGGATTGCCAGAAAAGGAACGCATAGATGTTCTGAATATTAAATGCGAACCGCTTATGATCGGTTCACTGCGAAGTGAGACTGGAATTTACCCTGCATATCATATGAGTAAAACAAGTTGGATTACGGTAGCTTTAGACGGCAGCGTGAGTGATGAAAAAATCAAATGGCTACTGGACATGAGTTATAATTTAACGGCAAAAGGCAAAAAATAGATACTTGAATGGTTTCCAGAAGGAACGCGGCTTACCATTGACAAACTAATGCCATTAGCGTTATAATGCTAATGGCATTAGTTTTTGTGCGAGGAGGGGATCTGCTTGGCGCAAAAGGGAATAAGCAGGGATATTATTCTTGCAAAAGCAATTGAAATGATGGAAAGAAATGAAAATCCCGCTATCTCCATGCGGGAGCTTGCGGAAGAATTAAAGATTAAAACGCCATCTCTTTATAATCATGTGAAAAGCATGAACGATTTATTTATAGACATCAGCCGCTATGCGGCAGAAGAATTAAAACAGACACAGCTTGCTGCAATAAAGGAGAAACATCGGGATGATGCGCTTTTTGCATTAGCCGCCGCCTATCGCAGTTTTGCTAAGGAACATAAAGGGCTATACAAAGCTACCCTTTCTCTTACAAAACTACAGGGAGACATTTTGACGCAAACAGCCGCAGCAATCGCTGAACCTATTTTTCTTGTACTTTCTCAATATGAGCTTAGCGAAGAGCAGTCCATTCACTGGCAGCGTATTTTGCGTAGCATCATTCATGGTTTTTTATCACAGGAGGAGGCAGGCTTCTTCCAACACTACCCTGTCAGCGTTGAAATCAGCTATCAAGCCGCGATCCGTTGCTTTTTGAATGGACTTCATGCGGAAATCGAAGGGGATCATGATGCGTAACAATGATGACTTATTTTGCGAAATGCCTGTACGCCGGGCGGTGCTCTCTTTGGCGGTCCCAACGGTCATCAGCCAGATTATCACCGTCATTTATAATATGGCGGATACTTTTTTTATTGGACAGTTGAACGATCCGAATCAGGTAGCTGCGGCAACTGTGGCAATGCCCGCTTTTGCCGCTTTAACAGCACTCTCAAACTTATTTGGTATTGGAGGCGCAAGTAAAATTGCCCGCTGTCTTGGCAAAAAAGACAACGAAACAGCAAAAAGGACTGCTGCTTTCAGTATTTGGACTGCACTTGCCGTTGCGCTATTTTATGGCATTTTCATTTTTTTGGCAAGGCCGTGGTTTCTCCCTATGCTTGGAACCAATACAGAAACTTATGATTTCTGCTCGAGTTACGTTTTTTGGACAATTACCATAGGAGCAATCCCCACTGTCCTGAATGCTGGGCTGGCGCATCTGATACGCACAGAAGGTTATGCGAAGCAGGCTGGTTTTGGAGTCGCTTTGGGCGGAGTATTAAATATTGCGCTCGACCCGATTTTCATTTTTATTTTCCGCTTGGAAATTACAGGTGCAGCCATAGCTACCATGCTTTCAAATGCAGCGGCAATGACTTATTTTTTCCTTTTCTTGTATAAAATACGAAAGGAAACAGTAATAACACCGAATCCGAAATATTACAGTATTGCGGATGGCATTCCTGGTGATGTAGTGGTCGGAGGGCTTCCGAGTTTTATTATGATGATGTTAGGCTGTCTGTCCAACAGTGTCCTGAACCGTCTTGTAACTTCCTACTCGAATGAAGCGATGGCAGGAATGGGAATCGCAAAAAAAATTGACATGATTGCCTTTTCCGTTGCACAGGGAATGACGCAGGGCGTACTGCCGCTTATTGCCTATAACTACGCTTCAGGCAATCGGGAGCGAATGGACAAATCCATTCAGGTAACGCTTATTTACACTTTGATTATGGCGTGTACTGCAACGCTGACTCTGTTCCTTTTTGCGGCCCCTATCACCAGATGTTTTATCAATAACGATAAAACCGTAACCTATGGCAGAGACTTTCTGAAAGTGATTTGTTTTACCTGTCCGTCAACAGCAGTCAATTTTATGATTATTACGGTTTTCCAGGCAACAAAGCAAAAAGTACAGCCGCTTATATTGTCGCTGCTCCGCAAGGGCAGTCTGGATATTCCCCTTATGATCGCCTTAAATCATTTTATCGGTATCAATGGCATTGCATGGGCTACGCCGCTGGCAGATTGGCTTGCACTGATTGTGTCGCTCCTTTTATTCCTGCCTTACCTAAACAGAATCAAAAAGGAAAGTGACTGTGGAGAAAATAAGTAATAACAGTTGAGCAAGAGCAAACAAATGGTAAATAAAATCTATAATTTTATGTGCGCCGCCGCATATGGATAAAATCATTGCGGCGTTCTACTTTGCTTATCGGCTGTCTCTGTCAGTGGAAGCAATGCATCAGGAAGTGTTTCCTTGCGGCGCGCTCTTTTTTGGCAACAAATCCTACGAAATTACGCGCACACATCTTGACAAATGGCATAATACAATATAGTATATTGACTTAGAACAAGATACTATTTGCGAAACAGAAAATAGGAATTGTGAGGGTAGCAAAATGAGCAACAAAAAGAAGCTTGTCATCGGCGTAATTGGCGCGGATGTGCACGCTGTTGGGAACAAAATCCTTTACCATGCGTTTACAGACGCTGGGTTCGAGGTCATCAACCTCGGCGTGATGGTTTCCCAGGAAGAATACATCGCCGCCGCAATCGAGTCCAACGCGGACGCGATCGTCATCTCCTCCCTGTATGGCCAGGGCGAGCTGGACTGCCGCGGCATGCGCGAAAAGTGCGACGAGGCGGGCCTCGAAGGCATCCTGCTCTACGTCGGCGGCAACATCGTCATCGGCAAGCAGCCCTTTGACGAGGTGGAAAAACGCTTCAAGGCCATGGGCTTCAACCGCGCTTTCCCGCCGGGCACCCCGCCGGAGACCACCATCGACGCGCTCAAGGAAGACCTGCACGTAGAAGGCTGAGCCGCGGGAGGGGACGCAGATGAAACCCATCCTGTTGATCGACTTCGGCAGCACCTACACCAAGGTGACTGCCGTGGACGCGGAGCGGGCAAAGCTGCTCGGTTCCGCAGCCGCCTACACCACCGTGCAGACGGATATAAACGAGGGGCTTGCCAACGCCGTCGCGTTGCTCGAAGCGCAGACCGGCAAGCTCGAATTCGCGGAGCGCTACGCCTGTTCGAGCGCGGCGGGCGGCCTCCGGATGATTGCGAGCGGCCTCGTGCCGGAGCTGACGGCGGAGGCGGCCAAATGTGCAAGCCTCGGCGCAGGCGCAAAGGTCATCAAAACGTATTCCTTTGAGCTGACCGAGGACGACGCCGCGGAGATCGTCGCCCTGAAGCCGGACATCTTCCTGCTCGTGGGCGGCACGGACGGCGGCAACAAGGCCTGCATCCTGAGCAACGCGCACGCGCTTGCCGCAGCGGGCGGGGATTTTCCCATCGTCATCGCGGGCAACCGCAACGCCGCGCGGGAATGCGAGCGCATCCTCGCCGGGCGGGAGGTTTACGTCTGCGAGAACGTAATGCCCAAGTTCGGCGTGCTGAACATCGAGCCCGCGCAGCAGCGCATCCGCGAGATTTTTTTAAGCCGCATCGTGCGCGCGAAGGGGCTCACCAAGGCGGGCGAACTCATCTCCGGCATCCTGATGCCAACGCCTTCCGCATTCCTCGCGGCTATGCAGCTGCTTGCGGACGGCACGGAGAAGCAAAGCGGCGTCGGAGAGCTCATCGCGGTGGACGTCGGCGGCGCGACAACGGACATTTACTCCATCGCCTCCGGCATGCCGGACCGCCCCGGCACGATCTTAAAGGGGTTGCCGGAGCCCTATGTGAAGCGCACGGTGGAAGGCGACGTCGGCATGCGGTACAGCATCCACGGCATCGTGGACGCGGCGGGGCTTGACGCGGTGGCGGAGGCCGCTGGCATTGCGCCCGCACGCGTGCAGGAGCTTGTGGATTTCCTCAGCACGCACACGGATGTGCTGCCCGATACGCCGGAGCTCGCGGCGCTCGACGAAGCGCTCGCAAGCTATGCCATCCGCACGGCGGTCACGCGCCACGCGGGCCGAATTGAAGAAGTGTACACGATGATGGGCCTTGCCTATGCGCAGACGGGCAAAAACCTCATGAACGTGGAGCGCCTTGTCGTCACCGGCGGCTCGCTCATCCACACCAAGAACACCGGGAAGATCGCTTCCTATGCGCTGTATGACCCCCAGGATCCCGCCTCGCTCAAGCCCCGCAGGGCTGAGCTGCTGGTGGACCGGAAGTATATCCTCGCCGCGATGGGCCTTTTGAGCAAACACTACCCCGAAGCGGCGCTGACTATTATGAAAGAGGAGCTTGAAAACGATGGACTTGCAGAATAAACGCATCCCCGACCAGGAGTTTTACAAAATCCGCGAAGAGGTGCTGCAGCAGTGGCCCACCGGCAAGGCGGTAAACCTTGAGGAAGCCATCGCCTACCACAAATCCCTGCCGGACAAAAAGGTCTTTTCCAAGAAGCTGATCGACGCGAAGAACCGCGGCGTGACGCTGATCCAGCCCCGCGCGGGCGTGGCGCTCATCAAGGATCAGATCGAGCTTTTGACCTATTTGCAGGATAAGGGCGAGGCGGACCTTCTGCCCACCACGATCGACAGCTACACGCGCCAGAACCGCTATGAGGAAGCGGAGAACGGCATCCGCGAATCCTTCAAGGAAAGGCGCTCCATGCTCAACGGCTTCCCGGCCGTGAACCACGGCGTCGCCGGCTGCCGCCAGCTTATCGACAGCCTCGATACGCCCATCCAGGTGCGCCACGGCACCCCGGATGCACGCCTGCTCACGGAGATCGCTTATGCGGGCGGCTTTACGAGCTATGAGGGCGGCGGCATCTCCTACAACCTGCCTTACGCCAAGAATGTCCCGATGGAGCGCACCATACGGGATTGGCAGTATGTCGACCGCCTGACCGGCATTTATGAGGAAGCAGGCGTTTCCATCAACCGCGAGCCTTATGGCCCGCTGACCGGCACGCTCGTGCCCCCCTGCGTCTCCCACGCCGTCGCCATCATCGAGGCGCTGCTCGCGGCGGAGCAGGGCGTGAAGAACATCACCGTCGGCTATGGTCAATGCGGCAACCTGGTGCAGGACGTTGCGGCGATCCGCACGCTGGAGGAGCTCGCGGACGAATACATCGAAAAGAGCGGCCACAGCGACGTCGTCATCACCACCGTGTTCCACCAGTGGATGGGCGGCTTCCCGCAGGATGAGGCAAAGGCCTTTGGCGTGATCTCCTGGGGCAGCGCGACGGCCGCGCTCTCCAAGGCCACGAAGGTCATCGTCAAGACCCCGCACGAGGCCGCTGGCGTGCCCACGATGGAAGCAAATGCCCAGGGTCTGCGCTGCACCAAGCAGGTCATCAGCATGCTGGCCGACCAGGTCTGCACCGCCGCAAACCTGGAGCAGGAAAAAGAAGTCATCCGCCGCGAGACCCGCGCCCTCCTCGACAAGTGCTTCGAGCTTGGCAACGGCGATATCGCCGTCGGCGCGGTGCGCGCCGTGCAGGCGGGCGTGCTGGATATTCCGTTCGCACCCTCCCGCTTCAACGCGGGCAAGATGCTCCCCGCGCGGGACAACACCGGCGCGATCCGCATCCTGGACGCGGGCAATATGCCTCTGCCCAAGGATATGCTCGATTTCAACCGCGCGATGATCGAGGAACGCGCCAAGGTCGAAAAGCGCAAGGCTTCCTTCCAGATGGTTATCGACGATATTTACGCCATCAGCAAGGGCCGTCTCGTCGGCAGGCCGCAGGGCATGCGGTAAACGCTCCGCATCCAGAGCGCGCATTCACCGGCAGAACCCGGGGCGCGGGAAAGCCGCGCCCGGGATTTTATACAGCGGGGCGCCAAGGACACCGCCCCCTGCAATCTTTATTTTTACAGAAAGGGTACTAGTATGAAGATCATCGACGTCGTTTGCTCCGCCGGGCGTACCGGCTTCTACTTTGACGATCAGCGCGCCATCAAGGGCGGCGCGGATCACGATGGCTTTACCTATGTCGGCTCCCCCGTGACCCCCGGCTTCTCCGCCGTGCGTCAGGCGGGCGAGTCCATCTCCGTGATGCTCGTACTCGAAAACGGCCAGGTCGCCTACGGCGACTGCGCGGCCGTGCAGTACAGTGGCGCCGGCGGACGCGATCCGCTCTTCCTCGCGGAGGACTTCATCCCCGTGATTCTCAACCACATCAAGCCCAAGCTCGTCGGCCGCGAGGCGGACAGCTTCAAGGGCCTTTCCGAAATGGTGGAAGCCATCACCGTAGACGGCAAGCGCCTGCATACCGCCATCCGCTACGGCGTTACCCAGGCGATCCTCGACGCGGTTGCCCGCGCCACCGGCCGCATGATGTGCGAGGTCGTGGCCGACGAATACGGCTGCACCGTGACGGATCAGCCCCTCAACATCTTCACCCAGTCCGGCGACGACCGCTATGCCAATGCGGACAAGATGATCATTAAGGGCGCACAGGTGCTGCCCCATGCGCTCATCAACAACGTAAAGACCAAGCTCGGCGAACATGGCGAGCTGCTGGCGGAGTATGTCGGCTGGCTGCGCGACCGCGTGCTCAAACTGCGCCGGGACGAAAGCTACAACCCCGTCTTCCACATCGACGTTTACGGCACCATCGGCGCCGCCTTCGGCAACGACAACTACAAAGGCATGGCCGATTACATCGCCGAGCTTGAGAAGCTCGCCGCCCCCTTCCACCTCCGCATCGAAGGCCCCATGGACGTGGAGGACCGCGAGAAGCAGATGCTTGCCCTGAAGGCGCTCACCGCAGAGCTCGATGCGCGCGGCATCAACGTGGAGATCGTCGCAGACGAATGGTGCAACACGCTGGAGGACATCAAGTACTTCGCGGACAACAAGGCAGGCCACATGGTGCAGATCAAGACCCCGGATCTCGGCGGCATCAACAACACCGTGGAAGCCGTGCTCTACTGCAAACGCCTCGGCATCGGCGCATACCAGGGCGGTACCTGCAACGAGACCGACCGTTCCGCGCAGGTCTGCGTGCAGTGCGCCATGGCGACCCGCCCGGATCAGATCCTCGCAAAGCCCGGCATGGGCGTAGACGAAGGCTACATGATCGTCTACAACGAGATGCAGCGCATCCTCGCGCTGCGCAAGGCACAGGCCGCGCGCAAGTAACCCCGTTCCCTTTCATTTTCATTTGGGCTGCCTGGCAATCTTGGTTCCGGGCAGCCCTTTTGGGGTTCAGAGCCTCTGTCCGTGTTATATTTTCATAACTTCGGCTTATGAATCTTTGCTTTTAATTGACGAGTTTGCAAGTATATATTATAATGTTTGCTGTGGATTGTTCGCCCTCCGCCGTGCTGCGCAAGGGCGATGAAAAGGAGAAAACTTATGGCGCTGTTGTTCGATACCCATGTGCAGAAAATGAAATACAATGTGCTGCGCGAGGTCGCAAAGCTCGCTTATAACGACGAGCTGACCAGCACAAAGCTGATGGATGTTGCAAAGACGATCATCCCGGACGGCAAGCCCATGTTCCGCTGCTGCATATACAAGGAGCGCGCCATCATCAACGAACGCGTCGGCATGGCGCTTGGCGGCGAGGAGGACGGCACGGTCGTCAGCGTGCTGCCCATCGCGTGCGATGAATGCCCCGTGGACGGCATCCAGGTTTCCGCCGCATGCCGCGGCTGCCTCGCGCACCGCTGCATGGATAACTGTCCCAAGGACGCGATCTCCATCGTGGATCACCGCGCCGTGATCGATAAATCAAAATGTGTGGAATGCGGCCGCTGCATGGCTGTATGCCCATATTCCGCCATCGTGAAGCATACGCGCCCCTGCGTGAGCGCCTGCAAGCCCAAGGCCATCCACATCGACCCGAACACGCAGAAGGCTGTGATCAACCAGGAAAAGTGCATTTCCTGCGGCGCGTGCGTCTATCAGTGCCCCTTTGGCGCGATCACGGATAAATCCAGCATCACGCAGGTGATTTCGCTTATCCGCAGTTCGCACGAGAATGCGGATTACCACGTATATGCGGTCGTCGCCCCCTCGATGGCCAGCCAGTATCAGAACGCGGTTCCGGAGCAGGTCGTTGCGGGCATCAAGGCGCTCGGCTTCCACGCGGTCATCGAAGCGGCCTGGGGTGCGGACATGGTTGCCTGGCTTGAGGCGCAGGAGCTTGTGGGAAAAGGGTTCCTGACCTCCTCCTGTTGCCCCGCGTTCGTAAATTATATCGAAAAGAACTTCCCGACGCTCGTGCCGAACATCTCGCACAACCTTTCGCCCATGGCGCAGATCGCCAAGTGGCTGCACGAGACGGACCCAAGCTGCCACGTGGTGTTCATCGGGCCCTGCATCGCAAAGAAGGCCGAAACGAAGTATACAAAAACGAGGGAATACGTGGATTATACCCTCACCTTTGAGGAGATGCAGGCCATGTTCTCCGCCCGTGGGATCGACGTGACCAAAATGGACCGCGCGGAGCTTGACAACGCCTCCTTCTTCGGGCGCATCTTCGCGCGCTCCGGCGGCCTTGCCGCCGCTGTGGAGCAGGCGCTGCGCGAGCAGGGCATCGCGCCGGAGGAGTTCACGCTCAAGGCCGTTTCCTGCAACGGCATCGCGGAGTGCCGTACAGCGCTTTTGAAGGCGCAAAAGGGACTCCTGCCCGAAAACTTCATCGAAGGCATGGCCTGCGAGGGCGGCTGCATCGGCGGCCCGGCCTGCTTGAGCCACAGCTCCAAAAACGCCGCGCAGGTGGACGCATATGGCCGCTCCTCCATGGAGCAGACCATTTCGGATGCCATCAGCGTCCTGCAACTGAACGGAACCGCAAACCACTGATCAGGAGGTTTTAATATGACGACGATTTCCGTATGCATCGGCAGCGCCTGCCACAAGCGCGGCTCATATGCCATCCTCAACCGGTTCAAGGCGCTTGCCGCGGAGCGGGGCGTTTCCGACCAAGTAAGCGTCGTTCCAGCGTTCTGCCTGGGCGAATGCAAGAACGGCGTTTCGGTGAAGGTGGATGAAAAGCTCTTCCTCGGCATGACGGAAGAATCCGCCGCGGATGTGTTTGAGCGCCACGTGCTGCCCAAACTGGGCTGAAGGGAGGCAATGCAATGGGCATCCTGCAATTTGAAAGCGTAAACTGCAAGGACTGCTGCAAGTGCATCGGCGTATGCCCGGTGAAGGCCATAGAGGTGAAAAACCACCGCGCCATGGTCGTAGAGCGGGACTGCATCCTCTGCGGCAACTGCACCGTTGTATGCCCGCAGAACACCAAGCATGACGTGAACGATGTCGCGGGCGTGCGCGCGCTCATCCACGACGGGCGCAGGGTCATCGCAAGCGTCGCGCCTTCCTATGCCGCGTATTTCAACGGCTGCGGCCTGCCCGCGCTGCGCGCGGCGCTGCAAAAGCTCGGTTTCGCAGATGTGCGTGAAACGGCGGAAGGCGCCTACCTCGTAAAATCGGAATATGAAACGCTGCTGCGCGAAAAGCGCATGCGCACCATCATCTCTTCCTGCTGCGCCACGGTGAACGCCTATGTGCGCAAGCATTGCCCGGAAGCGATCCCATTCCTCGCGCCCGTGCTCACGCCCATGCAGGCGCATGCGCGGCTCATCCATGCCGAGGACCCGGAAGCGGTGCTCGTATTCATCGGGCCGTGCATATCCAAGAAGGCCGAATGCGAAGAGGACGCTTCGGATCTGGCCTATGCCATTACCTTCGGCGACCTGGCCGAATGGATGCGGGATCAAAACGTTGAGATCGAACCTGCGCCCGCCGCAGAGCGCCGCCTATCCCGCTTCTTCCCCGTTGCGGGCGGCATCCTGAAGACCATGGAAAAATCGCCGGACTACAGCTATATCGCCGTGGACGGCCCGGAAAACTGCATGCGCACGCTGCGCGATGTTGCCGCAGGCAAGCTCCAGGACTGCTTCATTGAGATGAACTTCTGCACCGGCTCCTGTGTCGGCGGCCCTGCGTTCCGCAAGCGCGAGCTTTCGCTCGCCGCCTCCACGCTCCGGGTTGCGCGCGACGCGGTGGAATGCGATGCCGCCGAGCAGGGCGCGCCTGATTACGCGTTTGTCAGCCCTGGGAACCTTGGGGCCGCCTTCCGCGACGAACAGACCTGCTATGCCATGCCGACGGAACGGCAGATCGCCGCCATCTTCAAAAAGATGGGCAAAGAGACCCCGACGGATGAGCTCAACTGCGGTATGTGCGGCTACCCCTCCTGCCGGGACAAGGCCATTGCCGTATTCCTGGGGCGCGCGGAGATCACCATGTGCATGCCCTATATGAAAAAGCGTGCGGAATCCTTCTCGGATAAGATCCTCAGCATCACGCCGGACGCGATCCTCGCGGTAGATCTTGACCTGCGGGTACAGCAGGTCAACCAGGCGGCCTGCCAGATCTTCTCCGTGGAGCCGCAGGACATCCTGGGCCAACCCGTGAGCCGCCTGATCGACGAGTTCGACTTTGTGGAGCTCATCTCCAGCGGCAATACGCAGGCCGAAAAATTCACCTTCCTCGCGGAATATAACCTGTATCTGAAGCAGTCGTTCTTCTATGATGCGGCAAGCGGCATCATCATCTGCATCATGAAGAACATTACCAAGGAAAAGCAGAAGCAGAACCAGCTCATGCGCCACAAGACGCAGGTGGCCGGCATGGCAGACGACATCGTGGAAAAGCAGCTACGTATCGTCCACGAGATCGCTTCTCTCCTTGGTGAATCGGCCGCGGAAACGAAGCTCGCCATCTCCGAGCTCAAGGAAGCCGTCATGCTGGAAAGCGAGGAGCAATAGGCCCATGGAAAGCCTTTTTATCGAATGCGGGCACGCGAGCGTCAATAAACACGACGAATCGCTCTGCGGCGACTCCTATCACATCACGAAGGATGGCGGCAAGCTCACCATCGTCCTTTCCGATGGGCTGGGCAGCGGCGTGAAGGCCAACATCCTCTCCACGCTGACCTCCACCATCCTCTCCACGCTGATGTCCCGGCGGCTCCCGGTAGACGAATGTATCGAAACCGTCGCCTCCACGCTTCCCATGTGCAAGGAGCGCAGGCTTGCGTATTCCACCTTCACCATGGCGCAGATCGAGGGCGCGCAGGCACGCCTGGTGCAGTACGACAACCCGCGCGCGATCCTGCTGCGCAACGGCAAAAACGTAGACTATGGTACGACGGTGCGCTTCATCGGGGAAAAGGAGATCCACGAAAGCACGCTGCGCCTGCGCGAGAACGACCTGCTCGTGCTGATGACAGATGGCGTCACGAACGCGGGCATCGGCAAGGTGATGCAGGACGGCTGGGCGCGCAAAGACGTGATTGAATGCCTGGAGCGCTGGTATACGCCGGAGCTTTCGCCGCAGCACCTTGCAGCGATGCTCGTGAACGCTGCGCTCTCGCTCTGCCTGGATTCCCCGGACGACGACATTACGGCGCTCGTGTGCAAGGTACGCGCGCGGCAGGCTGTGAACGTGATCATCGGCCCACCTGCCGACCCGAAGGACGATGCGCGCGTGCTCAAGCTCTTCTTCGCCAAAGAAGGACAGCATGTGGTCTGCGGCGGCACCACGGCGCATACCGTAAGCCGCTACTTGAACAAACCGATCGTACCCATCCCGGACAGCGGCACGGATACCGCCCCCGCGATCGCTTCGATCGAAGGCGTAGACCTGGTTACGGAAGGGGTTGTCACGCTCCAACAGGTGGCGGAACTCGCGGAAAAGTATGCTTCGGACAACCGCGTTTCCCTTTCCATCAGCGAAAAGGCGGACGGTGTTTCCCTGCTCGCCAGCCTGCTTTTCGAGCAGGCAACGGACATTACGATCTTCCAGGGGCAGGCTGTAAACGAGGCACACGACGGCCTGGACATCGGCTTTGATTCCAAAGCCGCGCTCATCAAGCGCCTCACCAAGAGCCTCACCGAAATGGGGAAAAACGTAAAAGTCAGCAAATGCTAAATTATTTTTCCAGGTTTTATAAAATAAAAGCCTCCGATTTTGTTCGGAGGCTTTTGTTTCCGCCTTTTAAGCGTTCTCGCCCCGCACCGCCTCAAGCGCCATGCGCGCCGCGCCTTCTGCGGCGGAAGTTTCCAGAATGAAAATATTTAATTCCGGATACTGCGCTTTCAGCCGCGCCGCCACGCCGTCCGCCACACAGAAAATGTTTTTGAGCACGCCGCCGGAAAGCGCAAGGCGGTTTTTGGTAAGCTCCAGCCGCTTTACAACCGTAGCAGCGAGCAGGCAAAGCTCGTCCACCGCCTTTTCCAGAATGGCGCAGGCCGCTGCGTCGCCGCAGCCAACGGCTTCTGGCAGGAGCTGCGCATAGGCGGCAACGTTGCCCCGCTTGTCCCCCGGGGTATAAAGCGCGCGGATCAGTTCATCCAGGCTGTGTGAGCCGAGCTGCGCAAGCACAAGCTCCGTGAGCACCGTTGGGCGGGCGCGGCCATCCTGTGCGCGTACCACGGCCGAAAGGATGTCACGGCCGATCGCATAGCCGCTGCCTTCGTCGTCGATCTTATATCCTCTGCCGCCGGCGCGCGCGGTTGCGCCGCTCGCATTGCGGCCAAAGCAGATGGAGCCCGTGCCGGAAATCAGCACCGCGCCCGGGCCCGCACCATGCGCCGCATAGAGCGCGGCGGCCTGGTCCCCCGCAAGCATATAAGCGCCGCCGTATCCCTCCGCGCGGATCATCCGTTCCAATGCGCAGCGCACCTCCGGGTTGCTGAGCCCGGCACAGCCCACGCAGAGCATGCGGCATTCGCCGTCCTGCGCAAGCACGCTCCCGACAACGCCGCGTATGCTTTGCGCCACTTCCTCCTGCGGCCTGCTGTTCATGTTCAGCGAACCGAACAGGCTTGTGCTGATGGGGTTCCCATCAAGGTCCATCAGCATGCATTCCGTCTTGGTCCCGCCGCCGTCTACGCCCGCAACAAATTCCATCGGTTCAGCCCTTTCGTTCCGCCCGCAAAAGCTCCAGCGCGCGATCCACACGCATGTCCGCGGCAAGCAGCGCGGCTTCCGCCTCCGCCTCCGCAACGCCCGCCGTCTCGCACAGGATGCGCACCGCACGGCCGCGCAGCTTTTCGTTCGTCGCCGCGAGGCTTGTCATAACGCCGCCCTTGGCATAGCCCAAGCGCACCATTGCAGCGGTCGAGATCATGTTGAGTACGAGTTTCTGCGCTGTGCCGGATTTCATGCGCGTGGAACCCGCGATCACCTCCGGCCCGACGATGGGTGCGATACATACGTCTACGCACGCGCCAAGCTGCGTGCCCGCGTTGTTCACAATCGCCGCCGTTGCGGCGCCAAGCTCCTTCGCACGCGCAACCGCGCCGATCACATAGCGCGCGGAGCCGCTCGCACTGATGCCGACCACAAGGTCATGCGCGCCTACGCCCTGCGCGTCCATCAAGGCCGCGCCTGCCTCCGGGTCGTCCTCCGCGCCCTCCACAGCGTTGCGCAAAGCAATATCGCCGCCCGCGATAAAGCCCTGCACCATCGTAGGCGGCACGCCATAGGTGGGCGGACACTCGCTTGCGTCCAGCACGCCAAGACGGCCGGAGGTACCTGCGCCAACGTAAATTACGCGGCCGCCCTGCGTCAGCGCGGCTACCGCAAGCTCCACCGCCGCCGCGATGCGCGGCAGCTCCTGCTCCACGGCGAGCGGAACCAGCCTGTCCTCTTCATTGATGAGGCGCAGCAGCGCGGGCGTATCGGCCAAATCAATCGCCCCAGTGCGTGGGTTCTTCGCTTCTGTCGTCAACATTAATCCGGCACCCCATCCCCATCTACGTCTACGAACTGCGGCGGCGGCATATCTCCAGGTTCATGGTCGCAGCCGTCATGGCGCATGCCCGCGCTGGCCGTGCCATAAATCTCTTTGCCGAGAAGCCCTTTCTGCGTGCGCTCCCGCTCCACGATGTTGGAAAGGAACCTGCGCACCTTTTCCGGGTGCTTGATGCTTTGCAGTTCTACCGTGTGGTGGCTCTGATCCGCGCTGAAGAGGGTCACGGTCCCCACGCCAAAGATCTTCTGCCCCAGTGTGCGTACCATCTTGATATCAAGAATGCGGTAAAGCAGGATCTCATCCGTCTCCGTGCGGAAAAAGCCCCTGCGCAGGATAAAGCGGTCGTTGGTGATCTCGTACACGGTAAAGCTCAGCGGCATGCCGAGGATCCGCTTTCTGTCGTGCCACAGCACGGCGTCCTTTTCGGATTCAACCGCCTGGTTGACGTTCTTCTTTGCCATATGCGCCTGCTCTCCTTTGTTTCACATTTCGGGTTTATTGCTCCGGTTTTCGTCCGTCATTTCGGTTTTTATTCTACCATATGCCGCCGCTGAATTCCACCGGCGCGGCCATGTCATCCGCCCAAGGGATCAAAATTGATCCCGGCGCGGCGCGCCTGCGCATGCTGGAAGCGCCGCTCGATGCGGTAATGCCTGCCATCCTTCCAGAAGTTCGCGCCCGTCTGCTTAAAGCGGAACGGCACACCCGCTTCGACGCATTGCGCGCGCAGCGCAAGCATCCAGGCGTAATCGCAGGGGCGCGCCTCGTTCCCGGATTCACCGCCTGCGATCACCTGCTCCACCCATGGCCCCAGATGTGCCCGAAGGTCGAGCCGCTCCAGCAGCGGCTCGCAGGCGAGGAATTTATGCCGGGCCGGCGCGCTCTGGAAAATCGGGAGCCGGTAGTCCGCCATCTCCTGGTTTTCCACCGTGCAGCCGATGACGACGTTCGGGTATCCCTCCCCCCAATCCGGCGGGAGCGTCTGCGCAAGCCGGTCGATGCGCTTGGTAATGAACAGGAACCTAAGATCCGCCCGTTCCCGCATCATCGCCCAAGCTTCCGGCCGCCACGCGTCCGCATCCGCCAGGAGGAAATCCGACGTGAAGCAGGTATACACCATCGTCCCGGGCGCGAGCTTGTATCCGCCGCCGCGCGCATGGCGTAGGGGTAGCGAAAAGTCGCCCGTCTTTTTCACGATGGACGCATCCCGCTCATGCCGCGCATCTATGCGGTATACATAACAATTCTGGCAGCCGGGTGAAAGCTTATGGCAGCCATGCCACGGGTTCCAACCAGCCTCCAATGCGTTCCGCCCTTTCATAGCCGTTTTACCATATACCGGTTTACAGTTTTGCGTTTTTCCTCATTTTTCCTATAAAAACCGCGTTATTCGCGCGGCCCGATCCCAAGCGCGTCCATCTCACGCCGCATGCCGCGGATCACGAGCTCCATCACGTCCGCAAGCTCCATGCCGAGCATCGCGCAGCCCTGTTCAATGACTGCCCGGTCGCATTTTGCAGCGAAGCGCTTGTCCTTGAACTTCTTTTTGAGGCTCTTCACCTCAAGGTCGGAAATACCCGTTGGGCGCATCAGAGACGCAGCTTGGACGATGCCGGTCAGCTCGTCCACGGTGAAGAGGCTCTTTTCAAGCTCCGTCTGCGGTTCCACATCGCTGCAAAGGCCATAGCCATGCGAGAGGATCGCGCGGATGTCCGCCTCGTCCACGCCCTCGGGCGCGAGCAATTCACGGATATGCTGCAAATGCTCCTCTGGGAACTTCTCATAATCCACATCGTGCAGGTAGCCGACCGCCTCCCAATAAGCGCGGTCCGCGGCAAAATGCTCGGCCATCGCGCCCATCGCTGCGGAAACCGCAAGCGCGTGCGTCAACAGGTGCGGTTCCTGAACATGCTTCGCAAGGATCGCCTTCGCCTGCTCCATCGTAAGCTGTGCCATCTCTTTTGCTCCTCGTTTCTCATGGATATTTATTTTGTATATTATACTTCGGATCGCGCCGCCGCTCAACCGTCTCCCGGCATCTTTATAGCCCTGCATGCGCCGTCCGTGGCCTCGATGAGCTCCGATACGGTCACAAAGCGGAACCCTTTTGCAATGAGCGCCGGGATGATCGCATCCATTGCCTCTGCGGTAGAGGATTGCTGGTCGTGCATGAGGATGACGCTGCCATCCTCCGCCGCCTTCACCACGGCGTCTGCAAGTTCGCTTGTGTTGCGCGGCTTCCAATCGTTGGTATCGACCGTCCAGAGCACGAGCGGGTACGGCACGTTTCGCCGGACGGTATCGTTATAAAAGCCATAGGGCGGGCGCACGATTGCCGCCGGGTGGCCGAGCACGCGCTCGAACTCCGCGTTCGTCTTGTCGATCTCCTCCGTGCACTGGGCTGTGGAAAGCCGCGTCAGATCCGCATGGCTGAAGGTATGGTTTCCAATCTCGCAGCCGAGCGCTTCCATGCGCAGAAGCACCTCCTCCCGGCCCTCCACACGGCTGCCGAGGACAAAAAACGTCGCGCAGACGCCATGCTTTTCCAGCACGTTCAGGATATGCGTCGTCACCTTTGGGTATGGCCCGTCGTCAAACGTCAATGCAAGGAGCGGCCCGTTCTCGTTCACTGCGGCGGCCGCAGGCATAGTGGCGCCCTCTCCTTGGCTGCTCAAAAGGAATAGGAACAGCGAAACGAGGCAGAGCATCGCGGCGGCGGCCTTCCAGTTTTTTTGCGCTGCTTGCGCGTTTTTTCTTACCTTATCCATGCCACATGTTTATGCGCCGTCCATAGGCGCTATGCGGTGGTTGCATTGGGGGTTGGGCCGTGCTATGATGTGCGCAGAAAGGAAGTGCAGCGCTTTTATGTGGGTTCTTTACGCATTCGCTTCGGCGTTTTTCGCGGGTGTTACGTCCATCCTCGCAAAATGCGGCATCCGCAAGACGGATTCCAGCGTCGCTACAGCGATCCGCACCATTGTGGTGCTGGCGTTTGCCTGGGGGATGGTGTTCCTCGTCGGCTCACAGAATACCCTGCCCGCGCTCACCGGCGAATCGCTCCTCTACCTGGTGCTTTCCGGCCTCGCAACGGGTGCTTCCTGGCTCTGTTATTTCAAGGCGCTCCAGCTCGGGGATGTGAACAAGGTCGTCCCGGTAGACAAGTCCTCCACCGTGCTGACCATCCTGCTCGCGTGTTTCCTGCTCAAAGAAGGCATCACCTGGCAGAAGGCCGCGGGCGTCGCGGCCATTGCGGCAGGCACCTACCTGATGATCCAAAAGAAGGAAGACGCTGCGCGGGGATCTGGGAAAGGCTGGTTCTTCTATGCGGCGCTTTCCGCTGTGTTCGCAAGCCTGACGGCGATTTTGGGCAAACTTGGCATCGCGGACGTGGAATCCAACCTCGGCACTGCCATCCGCACGGGCATCGTGCTCATCATGGCCTGGGTGGTCGTGTTTGCAACGGGCAAAGCATCTGCCATAAAAGCGGTATCCCGCAGCGAGCTTGGTTTCATCTGCCTTTCCGGCCTTGCGACGGGCGCTTCCTGGCTCTGCTATTACAAGGCGCTGCAGGACGGGCTTGCGAGCGTTGTCGTGCCGGTCGACAAGCTGAGCATTCTTGTCACAATCGCCTTTTCCTATTTCGCGCTGCACGAGCGGCTCACGAAAAAGGCGGCGCTCGGCCTGGCACTGATCGTCGCGGGCACGCTTGCGATGCTGATCCAAGCATAAAGCCAGCCGGAATCGAGGATGCCTATGCGGCGCACAGAGCGGAAAGGCAGCTTCCCGCTCTGCCTTTTTAGAAGAATGAGCAGCTTTTCCCGGATAGAGGGTGCGATAAGCGAGGATCATCCGATGCTGGGCGGGCGTGATTCGTCCCGAGATTGTGAACCCGGCTTTCCTGCGCTTGTTCCCGCTCCCACCAGGTTTGTGTAAAGCCAAGCGCATGCTCCGTCAGGAGTGTTTTTCCAATTATATCCATCACACTGCCGTCGGGCGCAACGTCCTCGACGATGGAGAAGGCATAGCGATACCCCAGATAAAATGCATAACGCAGGGTTCCGTAGACCTGCTCATCCCATGCCACTTCGATGGAGGTTAAATGTTCTCCTCCGGCTTCATCAAGCTGTTCATGCAACGCTGCAAGTAATTCGTTTGTATGCACACGTTTTTTCCAATAGCTATCGTAGCGCTGCATTTGAGGGTAACGCAGAATCATATCTCCAACCAACCGCTCGAACGGTTCATCCGTTTCAGCATCATCCGTAAAATGCTGATGAAAGCCGGCATAAACGCCACGTGTAAACCCAAAGTGTAAGGCATATTTTAGGCAGTCCAAATGGGCAGTTTCCGCTTCCGCCAAACACTTTTTCTGCGCTTCATCGAACGTTGCGAAAAGTGCCTGCCCTCCTTGTATAGAATCCCGCTCATACACTTCATAGCCCGTATCGTCCAATTCCTTTTTGTGCGCCGCAAGAATTTCATTTAGCAGGTCTTCCGTAAACATTCTTTCGGCCATCGCTTCGAGTTCTTTTTTAATATGCATCGCAGTTCTCCGTTCTTTCGTTTTCGTTAATTTGTCTGAACTGTTGTTTTCTGTCTATACACAATATACATTAACAGCCTTAATGGTTATATTGCTACCATAAATTATAATAGCATGGTCTGGTTTATGTCAACCACGCCGTTACATATACTAATAGCATAATACCATACGGCATTGGAGGTTCTGCGGTGCGCGATAAAAAGGAAATCAATATTCATATTGGAAACCAAATCCGGATTGCGCGAGAACGAGCGGGGCTGACACAAGCCCAATTTGGTGAAATCGTCGCCTTAGGAACCAAGAATGTTTCAGATATAGAGCGCGGAGTCGCGGGAATTACCATATCCACGTTAAAGAGAATTTGTGAAAAGCTGTCCATCTCCAGTGATTCGATCATTTTTGGCAGCCAAGGCAAAAACGATGTGGCATATCTTGCCGACAGGCTGGAGCGCTTGCCTCCAGAGCAGTTTGCGGCAGTGGAAACATTTTTAAATCAGGTTTTCGAGATGTTCACGCACTTTGACGGGTAGCCCCTTCAGGTCGCTGCTCGCGATTGAAAGTCAAGGGCT
>OJPD01000289.1_pt1 | contig 40628 bp, 41 predicted proteins | sample 1598371 | NCBI WGS metagenome assembly OJPD01 (sample SAMN03922478, study PRJEB24848) | human gut metagenome | isolation source: stool sample | host: Homo sapiens | place: Germany | collected 2010-11
CAGCTAATTCGCTACGCTTTGCTCAAATTTGCAAATCCGCTATGTGTTTATTTTATGTCTTTATTGGGATATTGTTTTTTCTTCAAAAAAGCAATAATCAATTTACGTAAGATTAATATTGCTTTATTTGTTGTAAATGGTATGATATCATATTTGTTATTGACAATAAGTCTTATTCCTTTTGTTATGCTCTTTGCGGGAGTTTCTGATTTCATATCTTTAGTATCATCTATATATAAACATATTATATCGTATTATGATTTAGTTTTACCATTTTATTTTTTCCTTTTTATTTCTATGTGTTATATTATTGAAATAATAGAATTGTTTAATCTATTTAAAACATATAATTATCTTTATGACAACAAGTTTTGAGAGAATTCTGTGGGCGATTGCTGGTGCAGAAAGACATATTCTTGAAAAGTGTAGAACAGATTATAAAAGGTTCTCTGCTATAGGTGCTACAATATTAATGACATCATTTATTGCTTTCTGTGCAGGAACAGCAGCTGCATGGTTTTTTACACAAAAGGGCGATGACACATCAGGCAGCTTGGGGTGGTCTGTCTGTTTTGGTATAGTATGGGCTCTTCTTATTTTTTGTATTGATAGAAGCCTTGTTATTACTCTTAAAAAAGATCCGACCTTAAAACATCAAAAATTTTGGGTTCCCTTACTATCTCGTTCTGCTCTAGCATGTATAATAGCATTCATGGTTTCTATACCTCTAGAATTGGTTATTTTTGAAGACTTTATTGCTGAAAAGAAGTTCTTTTTCAATGAAGATTCAGCTAATACTCTTTCTAAAAGTTCAAGAGCATATAAAGAGGAAAATGCACTAAATAGTGAAATAATGTTGTCAACACAAGTCATGGCTCGTTTGGATAGCATAGGTAAAGATCTTAATAATACCATTGACTATCTAGATAATCAGATATCGGTTGAGAGGTCTAGATTAGATAAGCCAACGACACAATCCTTTGTAAATGCCAAAAAACAATACGATAACTATAGTGCTCAATTATCTAGAGCCCGCAGGAATCTTCAGTATTCAACAAACAAACAAGATTCAAATAGGTATTCTCTAGAAATTAATCGTTTAATTAATGCAAGATCTCCACATTGGAATACCATGGTAAGAGAGAAGAACGCTTGGAATCTTTCTATTAATAATAGGATAGAGGAGCTAACAGAACAAAAAAATACTACCAATGATAAGATAAATCAGAATTCATTAGATTATGATAATGAGAATGAGAGACTTAATAAGAATCGTAATAGTAAAGATACCCTATCAAATAAACGTAAAATTCTAATAGGAACTTTTCAAGAAACGGCTAATAATGGTAACCATTTCATTAAGAACTTTAGAATATTGGAGTATGCTGTATGGAGTAGAGATGCTGAAGGTAATCTGCCAACAGAACTTTATTTTTTATGGCTAATTCGCCTTTTGTTTTTTATAGTAGAAATATTGCCAACTGTTGTTAAAATTGTTACTCCTGTAGGATCTTATGATAGAATGGTTTATGCAGAAGAACAAGCAATAAAAGAGTATGTTAACTCTGGAGAATTTAAGGAAAGTATCTTTAGAATACAGCAGTTCAAGCAAAATGAAAGAGAGAATACTATTAAATACCAGACTGAGGCTGAATTAAAGATACGTAATGAAATAGCAAGACAAATAGAGTTAGCCCAAGTAGATGTTTCTAAAACTTACATTGAACGTTGGAAAGAAAAAGAATTAAAGAAAATAGAATCTATGCATAACGAAAATAGTGGTAATTTAAATGAAGTGTAATTGACCACATTTTTAAGATATGTACTCTATGGGTAACGTAAATACAACTGTGTCAAATCTTTATCTTGTCCATTTTGGGGGCTTTAGATATATCTGATTTTAGATATTTATCCGAAAGTAAAATTTAATATAATCAGGCTTGGTAAGGGTTGACACAGTTTGAATTAAAGTATCATTTACCAAATAATTGTAAGCTTCCGATAAAGTACACATTGTAGATTCATAAAACAACAAACTCTTCTTATCAACGAATATAAAGTTGACAGGAAGAGTTTGCTATTTTATTGTATCTATATTAGACTTCGATTGGATTTTCGTTGGACTTCTTCAACTTCCAGACATCCGGAAGCAGTTCCCGGATATCTTTGCCGGAGTCTTTTTCCTGATAATATGGAAGCCTGGCAATGACATCATTCAGCCATTCTCTTGGATTGACTTCCTGTGCCTTGCAGGTGGCAAGCAGTGAACAGATGACCGCTGTATTTTCCGCGGCTTCATGATTCCCGCAGAAGAGGAAATTCTTTCTTGAGAGCGTCAGAGGACGTATCGCATTTTCGGCCAGATTATTGTCTATCTTTATATTGCCGTCTTTGAGACAGGCCTTCATTCTGGACCATAACGGATACGCATAGGAGATGGCCTGTCCCATCCGGCTTTTGGGCGGAACCTTGATATATGTGCTTTCCATCCACTTTTCAAAGGAATCCAGCAGGGGAGCGGACTGACGGTTCCGCAGTTCACGCCGTTCTTCCGCCGTATATTCCCGGGAGTCGGCAAAGTGCTCTGTCCGATAAATCTCCTGTATTATTTTCAAGGCATGCTCCGCCAGACTTCTGTTTTCCTCCAGAGCCATCTCAAAATGACGTCTGATATGGGCCAGGCAGGCTATGAGGCACACTTCTTCAGTACCTTCAAATACATTGTAGGCACTGTAACCGTCACTCTGCAGATATCCCTTGAAGTCCTTCAGCAGTTTCCTTATCGTCTGTCCCGAACGGGAGCCGTCATCGTAATGGAAGATGACCAGCTTTTCCATGACCGCCCTGACCATCCACAGATACTCCTTGTCGGCCTTCCCCTTTCCCTTGCTGATCACCCTTACAGTGGTCTCGTCCGCCTGAACATATCCGCAGCCGACAACCAGCCGGACCAGCTCGTCATAAAGTGGTCTCAGCAGTTCACACACAGGCTTGAACCAGCCGCTCAGTGTGCTTTCGGAAAGACGGACACCCAGATGGCGGAACTCCTTGACCTGCCTGTAGAATGGAACGTGATATTCGTATTTCTGCAGGAGCATTTCGGCCAGCATGGTGGAACCGGCCAGACATTTGTAAACAGGAGAAGGTGGAAGCGGAGCAATGATTACGCCGCTTTCACCTTCCTTGGGAAGACTCAGGTTGTCTTTCAGTCCATATTTGGGACGGACAGTCTCCTTTACATACAGCCTGCCCGGTTCAAATTCCAGCGTACGGGTACGTTCCTCACCGATCCGTCTGTAACGGTCCAAATCCACCCGGTCGGGTTCAATAACCACTTCAATTACCGGCAGTCCCTCCAGGAGTTCGCGGTTACGCCGGGATTCCTTCTTCTTTCCATCGGGCTTTGCTTTTGAAGGAGCCGCTGCGCTGCTGTCCTCTTCCCGGATGTCTTCATTTTGTCCGGTTGCAGGAACGGGATTGAACAAGGAGAGCTGGTTGGGATCCAGGACTGCCAGCTTTTCACTCCTCCGCCCGAAAAGCTGACGGTTCAGCCATGCTATCTGTGAAAGCAGTTCCTGTATCTTCTGTTGCAGCGCATCCGTCTGTTCCAGCAGTCTCCCGTTGGATTCGACAAGGGAACGGTTGGCCTCCAGGAGACCGGCTATCTGCTCCTGCTGACTCCTGATTATCTGTTCCATTATATCCTGCTGAATCATCCGTTTCTATCTCCTTATATGATGTAAAGATACTGATTTTTCGGCAGATACGCAACCGGATACATGAAAATACTTTCAATAGAAGCCATTCTTTCTACTGGCTTTCAACCTTTTCAGCCTCTCGTTCGGATTGTCACTGATTCCTTCCACCATCATGACCAGGTCGCGCCATTCCATCGGATAAGACCTGCTCCGGCTGTCATAGGCCGGCAGCCGGAACGTGCCCTCTTCCAAACGTTTCACATACAATACCATGCCGCCGTCTTCTGCATGGAGGAGCTTCATGGTGGTCCTGCTTCTGTTTATGAAGATGAAGACATCGCCCAGACGGACGTCATGTCCCATCCGGTCGTGAACCACTCCGCACAGAGAATTGATTCCCTTGCGCATGTCCGTCTTTCCGGGACACAGGAAATAGCGCATGGTATCATTCAGACAGAACATGGCCGCATAATTTGTGTATCAATCCAAATGTCAGTTCAGGGTTTCCATGGCTGTCAAGGTGGATTCTGATTCCGGAAGGAAGCTCTATTGTTACGTCGCCACCCGACCCTGACAGGAGATTGCCCCTGTGATGCAGATCCAATGGAATGAACGTATCATCGGGAAGCTTGTCCGGATGGCCGGTGTAAGTACGGCCCAGGCCGAATTTCTTCTTCCAATAGTGGAAACAGGAGAATGAATAGGCCTCATTCTCACAGAAATCTTTTATGGTCAGACCACTGGCCTGTTGTCTTTCATAAACGGACAGGAACTCTTCTTTACTCATTATTCGTTTCATGGCTTTTTTATTGGCAAAGTAACGGAAGAGTGGAAGGCTTTACAATGTGTATTTATCGGATGCTTACTCTTTATCAGGTCAAACGATATATAAGCCAAAAACAAATCATAATAAGGTCAAGAACTTAGTGACTTCATCATTACCTATCTTCGCTATCTTTACCGTAAGCATTCGTTAAACTACAGGTATTGAACTTTATATACAACAATAGCGACTGTCACTATAAACCTAATAGTTGCAGTCGCTATTATTTTGTTGAACCTATATGTTGCAGTCAGCACCGGTTGCCGGCTTCCTCCTCTTGTTTTGTCAATGCACTTTCCGGATGTTGCAGCTTCCATTTATGTGGAAGCAGTTCCAGCAGTTCCTCATGAGTAGCCTTTTTGTGATAGGGCATTCGGGCGATGACATCAAGATAATCCCTCGGGTTTACATCATGTGCCTTACAGGTGGCCAGCAGGGAGCAGATGACCGACATATTGACTGCCGCCTCATGGTTGCCGCAGAAGAGGTAATTTTTTCGTCCCAGAGTTATCGGTCGGATGACATTTTCAGCCAGATTGTTATCCCAAAGCAGGCGTCCGTCCTCCAGACAACTCATCATGTTGCCCCATCGGGTATAGGCATACGTGATGGCTTTCCCAGCCTGGGAGTTGGGACTGTACCTGATACCTTCCGTTTCCATCCACACCTTCATGGCATCCATGACCGCTCCGGCCAGCTCCCGACGTTTTGCCTTCCGCTCATCGTACGAGAGACTCGCCTTATCACAACAGTGTTCAATCCGGTATATATGCTGTATCTGGGTCAGAGCATGTTCAGCCATTTCCTTATTTTCATCCAGAGCCTGTTCAAAATGACGGCGCATATGCACCAGACAGTTAAGCAGCCGCACGTCGGGGTTGGTCTTGAAGGCTGTTTCATAGCCTGCAAAACCGTCACATTGAAGATACCCCTTGAAGTGATATTGATTTGCCAGGGATTCGATGACCGCTCCGGCACGCGATCCCTGGTCGTAATGGAAAATGACCAGTTTCTTCATGACCGACCTTACCATCCACAGGTATTCCTTGTCGGCCCTGTGCTTTTCCTTGTTGATGACCGGAACAGTGGTTTCGTCCGCCTGTACATAGTCGCAGGAAAAGACTTCCTTCTTGAGCTCCTCATACAGAGGCCTGAGCAGCTCCACCGTTTTTTTGAACCATCCGTCCAGCGTACTTTCCGTAAGGCCTTTCATCCCAAGATGCCGGTACTGCTTATCTGCCGGTAGAACGGGACGTGATATTCATACTTCTGAAGCAGTATCTCGGCAAGCAGGCTGGTGTCGGCGATGCACTTGTCGACGGGTATCAGTGGCATAGGGGCAATCTCCACGCCTTTCTGTCCAGCCGGAGGAAGCAGGGTGCTGTCCTTGAGAGCATATTTAGGACGGATGATTACCTTGACGTAAAGCATTCCCGGCCTGTGTTTGACGACCTTGGTTATCTCTTCGCCTATTCTACGGTATAAAGAAAGGTCTACGTCTGTCGGTTCTATTGTATCGGTCTCCAATACGGGTAAGTCCTCTATCATTTTGCGGTTCTGACGATTTCGTTTTCCGTCTTCCACCGATTCCTTTTCAATCTTTTCCACAGCCTCGTCCCGCTTTTCTTCCACCTGTTGTCGGAATCCGGAAAACTCGCCGGCAAAGAGATCGGACATATTAGGATCATATACGCGGAGTTTCTCCGATTTACGACCAAAGACCTGACGGTTCAGCCATGCGACCTGAGCCGTCAACTCCTTGATACGTTCCTGCAGTTTTTCATTCTGTTCCGCCTATTTCTTATTGGTGGCAGACAATGAAGCAACAGAGGCATTCAGCCCTTCTATCGTCTTGAGCAGTATATCCTTTTCTTCCATTGTCCGCATCTGTTTTGTTTATGTAAATATACTAAATATAAGCGGATTACACAACAACATCCACACTTTTGTTCACTCCGGAAGCATATTATACATGATATTCCTTGCGCTCTGCCCTCAGGCGCCGGAGCCTCTGCTGCGGATTTTCCTGAATGCCCTCGACCATCATCACCAGGTCGCGCCATTCCATGGGATAGCTGTTTGATTGGGGATCGTACTCCGGCAGTTTGAAGCGACCGGCCTCCAGGCATTTTACATACATTACCATACCTCCGTCTTCGGCATGAAGCAGTTTCATGAGTCTGCGACTGGAACCGATGAAGATGAAGACATCACCGTTCCTCACTTCACTGTTCATTTTCTCATGTACCACTCCGCATAGCGAACCGATACCCTTGCGCATATCTGTTCTGCCCGGACCAGGAAGTAGCGCATCGTGTCGTTCAGGTTAAACATGGTCACCCTGAAGACTTTGGTTTAACACTTCCATCAGTATCTCTTCTGAATCGTTCCCGAAGTGGGCACGAAAACCGTTGGGAAACAGAACGGATACACCATGCGGTGCTTGTCCTTCAGGGGAAGATTCCATGACTGACTGTTTAAGACTGATGGGAGCCAGCTCCTGTTTGATACTGTTCCTGTCAACCGAACATTTTCTACGCCAGTAATGATAGGTTGAATAACTTACACCTATCTGTTGTAGGTACGACTTCAACGGTAGGCCGCTTTGTTGTGCCTGCAATTCCAATTCTTCAAATTCCTGTCTATTCATAATAATTGAGGTTTGATTGTATTCGCTGCCGCAAAGCTACAATCAAACCTCAAGGTGTAAAAGGTGTATTTGTCCAAATGCTTACAATAAAAAGACCATGGAACGAATAATGAGTAAAGAAGAATTCCTATCTGTTTTTGAAAGACAGCAGGCCATTGGCCTGACCATAAGAGATTAGGCCTATTCACTCTCCTGCTTCCATTATTGGAGGTGTGTCAGATAAACTGTGTCATGAGTTGTTTTTATCCCTAAAAACTCATCGGTCAGGGAGCGCCCGCGTGGCAAGGGGCAGTCTCTCGTCAAGCGCGGGTGGCGATGTAACAATAGACTTCCTTCCGGAATCAGGATTCACCTTGACAGCTATGGAAACCCTGAACTGATATTTTCCGACTTTGGAGGAAAATCCCCCGACCGTTAGGGAGGGCAAGTTGGTTTTTGTATGGCAGAATACTTTCTGTCGTACAAAAACACAACTTGCTCTGTTCGTTTGAACAGAGAATCCACTTAAAGTGGATTGTGGCTCCATGCCCATTTATAGCTATAAAATAGAGTCGTATTTGCCTGATGAAAAATGTAAATATCAGTTTGTTTGTGACAAACCTGTATGCAGAGTTGAATATCGTGTGAATGGAGTGCCTGATATTTAGTTATTTGCCGAAATTTAAATATTCAATATTGAAAGTTTTATGCTGTATTGAACTATGGCATCCTGATTTACAGATATTACATATCAATCTGTATCATATAATAGTATGTAGATTGTTATAGTAAAGTTGTATGCGCTGCTTAATGAGAATTGTAATATATTGATAATCAGTGTGTATGTGAAATAGGCCCTGTTGTGATATTGCAATAGTGTAATACCCTGATAACATAATAACACAACAACATGATGCCCTAAAAACATAATATTGCAATAACATAGTAACATAGCAACATAATACCCTAACAACATAATATTGCAATAACATAGTACCCCCATATTATAATATTGTCAGGACATAGTATTATGCCAATATAATGCCCTGACAAAACAATATCCTAATGCTCCAAATAGTATGATTTAAAAATCCAAACAACATAGCCCGGAAAAATCCATCACCATTATCTGATAATGGATCTTTCTGAGCCATCTTCTTCTTGCTATTTGAAAATCGGATTGGAAAGCAGAATCTTGTAATATACTGTACCTCCCACCTCTATGGGAGCCTTGGCAATCATAAACTGTACGGTCTTCCTTTCCACTTTTGCCTGAAGCATGATTCTTCGCACGATGAATCCGGCAGAGAATCTGGCACACCTTTTATCTTTCCATACAGTGAACCCGTTCTTGTCTGTCGTATGGCAGATATACCATTCTCCCGTATCCTCATCGTGTGCGAAATTAACCCGTCCTCCACCGAGAATCCCCAGTTCTATAGACATTGTCTTTGACAGGTAAACCGTTCCCTTGCTGTCCATGTTGATTGTCCGCTTCCCCTGATAAACCACCTGCTGCGGACGTGAGTTCTCCTTGTTATATACTATCAGTGCCATAAGTTTCTGTTTTAAGGGTGATATAATAAACTAACGGATTAGGATATGAATCCTTCTACTGCCAGCATCTGGCTTCTCCATGAGAATCCCCGGTTTGACCGTACTGCATCCATGATCGTGTTTACTCTTCCTGAAATGGCACTTGCCGATATACCCATACATTCACCCAACGCCTTGAATGAAAAGTCTGATTCATAAAAACGCAACGTAAACATCCTGTATTCCTGATATGAGAATTTTCTTCTGATAAAGTTAAGAATGTCCTTCACCAGTTTTTCACAGCTGTTCAGGTCATCCGGAGAAAGGAAATCCGCATCTTCCCCACATCGAAGAAAGAAATATTCGTCCGGATGGGCATATTTGCTTTCCAGCCTGAACTTGGCCATGAACGCTTTCCTGTAACATCCGATAAAGTATGCTTCATAATCCGTTATTTCCCTTTCCGGATTCAGCACCTGCTTTCTTACAAACAGATAAGTGTCATGAAAATTGTCCTCATCCAGTGCCCCGTATCTGCCAACGAGATTTCTTAACCTGTCATAAGACACCGTAAACCAGGCATTGAATCTTTTTTCCACATTGTTCGCTTCCATAATCTTCCATTTATTGAGTTATACATGGCCTGCCCGTGGGTAGGCATTCTTATTTCTTGTGCGCTCCCCAGTTCGTTTTCCGATGATTGCTGCAAGGCTTGCCGTGAAAAAATACGCTCTTGCGCCAGCAAGAGGAAGATTTTTTCACAGGCAACCAAGCCCCTTCAGGGGCCGCCTTGCGCGATCATTCGGAAAAACAACTATCTTTGCGGCAAGAAATGAGGATGACTTCATCTTGAAAGCGCCTGGTCTCTGTATGTTATTACAGACGGTTATGCGAGATATAAGATAGGTTTATCTCTATAACCCCATCTTGCTCCTTACTATATTCATGTTGTCCTTCAGGTTCCTGTCCATGACTCTTGCATAATGTTGTGTCATTCTTGTGGATGCATGTCCGAGCATGGCAGACACCTCCTGTAATGGAACGTTGTTGGCCAGCGTGACGGTCGTAGCAAACGTATGTCGGGCTGCATGGAAAGAAAGAAGTAATATGAATAATGGAAACGAAAAGAAAGTGCAACGTAATTAATTGGTAATTAACCATTTCTCTATATTCTTCCGCTTGGGGAAAAAGCAAGAAAGTGGGGATTATTGAAGATGTTCAGTTACCAAATCGTTAGCAGGGCTGTTACCGGTAGGGATAAGGTAACGAAGAGCGGATCGAATAATTCGAACCAGCGATATATTACACTGATTGTCATAGTTTTGCATGTCGAAGAACGCTTATAAAACAGGTAAATTTGCCACTAAAAATATAAGCGTATGAAAGTAGAAAAATTCAAGGTTCTGCTCTACCTCAAAAAGAGCGGACTGGACAAGTCGGGCAAAGCCCCGATAATGGGACGCATCACCGTTAACCGGACGATGGCGCAGTTCAGCTGCAAGCTCTCCTGCAATCCCGAACTGTGGAATCCCCGGGAAAGCCGTCTGAACGGCAAGAGCAAGGAGGCGGTGGAAGTCAACGCAAGAATCGACAGGCTGCTGTTGGCTGTAAACTCCGCATTCGATTCCCTTCTGGAGCGAAAGACCGATTTCGATGCGACAGCAGTCAAGGAAGCCTTTCAAGGCAGCAAGGATACGCAGATGACCTTGCTCAAACTCTTTGACAGGCATATCGAGGAAATCAGGGCACGTGTAGGCATTGATGTGTCTCACCGCACCTTGCCCAACTACCTTTACACCCGCAACCGTCTCGCTGATTTCGTCAGCAGCAGGTTCAAGGTATCCGACCTTGCTTTCTGCCAGCTCAACGAGCAATTCATCCGGGAATTTCAGGAGTTTGTCGTGATAGAGAAAGGCCTGGGCGTCCAGACAGTGCGCCATTACCTGGCTATCCTGAAGAAGATCTGCCGCATAGCCTTCAAGGAGGGATATTCGGACAAATATTATTTTGAACACTACAAATTACCCAAGCAGAAGGAAACAGCTCCAAGAGCATTAAGCAAGGAGGATTTCGAGAAGATACGGGATATAGAGCTTACCGGATGCCGCCCGGAACACTCCATTGTCAGGGACATGTTCCTTTTCGCCTGTTATGCCGGAACCTCGTACGTGGATGTGGTAGCTATCACTCTCGACAACCTGTCAAGGGACGATAACGGGGCATTGTGGCTGAAATACCGCCGGGGAAAGAACAGGCAGTTGAGCCGTGTGAAGCTGTTGCCTGAAGCTATAGCTCTTATCGAAAAATATCGTGATGACACAAGGCCGACTCTGTTTCCCGTAATTCCATACCAGGCCCTGAAATGGTGTCTGACGAGCATCAAAATGAAAGCCGGTATCAAGGGACGTTTGTCCTACCACATGGGGCGGCACTCGTTCTCGACTCTCATGACCCTCGAAAACGGCGTACCTATCGAGACTGTCAGCAAGATGCTGGGGCATGCGGATATAAGGACCACCCAGGTGTATGCCCGTGTAACCCCTAAAAAGCTTTTCGAGGACATGGACAAATATATCGAGGCGACAAAGGAACTGAAACTTGTTCTCTAACCCTTAAAAAACGATTCAATCATGCGAAGTACATTCAAAATTCTATACTATATCAACCGCAGTAAGGTCAAGGCGGACGGAACTACCGCCATCATGTGCCGTATTACCATTGACGGCAAGAACAGCGTGTTTGCCACGGGTTGTTACTGCAATCCCAAAGACTGGAAAGCCAAGACCGGAGAGGTAAGGGACGCAAGGACGAACAACCTCCTTGAAGCACTCCGCTCCAGAATAGAGGCCTCATATGACAAGCTGTTGAAGGATGCGGGCATGGTCACGGCAGAAATGTTGAAGAACGAGATTTCCAGTGTGTCTGCCGTCCCGGTCACATTGCTGAAAGCCGGGGAAGAGGAACGGGAAAGACTTAGAATCCGTTCCGAAGTGATAAAATCTACCTCTTCTTACCGCCAGTCCAAATCCTCACAGTCATACCTGCATGAGTATCTGCTGTCGCTGGGTATGAGGGACATCGCCTTTGAGAATATTACCGAAGACATCGGCTGGGGCTATAAGCTCTACCTGAAATCCAAAGATTGCGGGGCGGGACATATCAACCACTGCCTTACATGGCTGAACAGGCTTATCTATATTGCCGTGGACAGGGAGGTTATCCGCTTCAATCCGCTTGCGGATGTCACATACGAAAAGAAACCCGACTCCAAACTGAGGCATATTAGCAGGGCGGAACTTCAACGGATTATGGAACAGCCCATGCCGGAGAGGTTGCAGGAGCTTACCCGGAGAGCGTTCATCTTTTCAGCCTTCACGGGCTTGTCATATGTCGATGTAAAACGGCTTTATCCCTCGCATATTGGAACAACCGCGGACGGAAGACGCTTCATCCGTATCAACAGGAAGAAAACCGATGTCGAGTCCTTTATACCGTTACACCCCGTAGCCGAGCAGATATTGTCCTTGTACAATACAACCGATGACGGCAGGCCGGTATTCCCTCTGCCCAATCGGAACAGGCTTTGGTACTGCATCCATGAGATAGGCATATTGGCCGGTGTGAAAGAGAATCTCAGCTACCACGCGAGCAGGCATTCGTTCGGGACCTTGACGCTTTCGGCAGGTGTGCCGATTGAGAGTATCAGCAAAATGATGGGACACACGAACATCAGGACCACGCAAGGCTATGCCAAAGTGACCGATGATAAAATTTCCGAGGATATGGATAAGCTGATGGAAAGAAGAAGTAAGAATGGAGCGGATTCTAATTAGAACCACCATTTCGCGGTCGCCTGTTCCCTCGCCGTCCATGGAAGTTAGTACAGACTTTATTGAAAGTGAAAAGGCCAGGCGGCCGTGCCGTTTCGGGCAGAATCTTCCTTTGCGGGCAAAGGGTATTCAGCCCGAAAACCTTTTCCCTTTCACGTCTGTACAATAGACGCTGACGGCAGCGGAAACAAGCGACTGACGGAAAAGTCGATATAAAAACAACCAAAAGAGAAACAGCATACTGACAGTAGGATGTTACCGGTCTGTATGCTGTTCTGATATTCCATAGGAGAGATATTTTTTGAAACACCAAGAAAAAGGCAGACGGCAAACTGCGCTCCCTCCAGAAAAATCAATCCGTTTTTTCGACCACTTGCCAATATCCGCCCTTGTCCGGTCCGATTTGTCGGAGTACTCCGTCCGCTTTCATTCTGGCAATCTGTTTTTCCACCTTTTGGGCAGTTATGCTTATCCGTTCCGCAAGAGCCGCTGCGCTTAATGTGCTGTCTTGGGAAAGCAGAGCTATGATTTTCTCCCTACTATTCGAGGAAAGTGCGGTAACCATCTCGAATACGAAGCTATGGATGATTGCCAATGAAATCACCGATCTGTTCTACGTACATGTCGGAGCGGTAACGACCACCATCCGACAGTTGCAGAAAGAGGGCATCGTGAAAGAGCATGAAGCATGCAAGTGCGAACTACTGGAAGGCTATGAACTGTGGACGTGTGCAACATGGAAATCATCATCGCCCTGTCGTTCAAATTTGACACGGGATTTGCCATACTGTTCCGCAGATGGCTGTAGAAGACATCAAGCCAACTGAGAAAAAACGAACTATTCTGTTCTTGCAAAATGTACGGGAGAGAAAAATGGAGCTGATCTGGAAGCTCGTGAACGAATAGACCAGCAACTCTATACGAAGTACAACCTTTCAGAAGATGAAATCCAATTTATTGAATCAATGATAAAGTCAATGTAAATATCATTAACTTTACTCCCAAATTTATATTCAAATAGACTTGGAAGCAAATCATTGGTAGTCAATCACAATTACACTTTCTCTTAGTTTGCCGATTTTATCACTTTGCTGTGGGCTAGTTTTTAAATCCCTAGCTTTTCTTATTTCACGAACCTTAAATCCACAAGATTCTGCTATGTCAGCAATGATATAATCAACAGGAACTTCAACTCCATAGTAAGCAGAATTAGCTACATTGAAATATATGACACCCCCTCTATGCATTTTCTTTGCAAATTCCGAGAATAAAAATTGCATATCCTCAAAATAAGCACATATCATATTTGTAATATCAGTATTCCACGTATTTAACTCTTTATTAGACATCTCTAAAAGGCTATTTTTAAGTCTTTCATTTGCTATCGGAAGTACTTTTCCATATGGAACTTGAACATGAGAACGTAATGTGTTTTTACGTAATTCACGAAGTTCCTCATAAGAGTTAATTAATTGTAAAACTTTTAGCTCTAACATATAAATATCCGTGTAATCTCTGGAATTGAGATAGGGTGGAGAAGTAATAATCAAATCCACTTCTCCATTTGGAACCTGTTGTATGTTTTTCCGAACATCTCCTAAATAGCATATCTCAGAATTTTGTACAGATGGATTCTGTTTGGAAATGATTCTAATATCTTCTGTAAAAATTGAATTTAATCTGTCCAGAAAAAAATTATGAATATCTTTTCTGCTAAAGATTCTAGTTTCCCATCCTTTCTTGTACGACAAGCACTTGCCATTACGAAACATATTGCTTGCTTGAATGATAATCGAAGCCAATGCGATTGTAAATAAATTCTTATAATCATCATTATCAACAATCGTTCTAATGGCATGTCTTACATCAAGTATTCCATCTATAGCAGTGTCGTGAAAATTCCACTTCTTACTCTGCTCTTTTTTTACAATCGTATCGCCAAAAGGTAATGATTCTATTTTACGTATATTTCGACTTGTACGTGACAACTTCTTTGTCACGGCTTTAACATAATACGTAAAGGTATCGACATTATATTTTCTACCTAATTTGACCGTTGATAGGAGATGCATAAAAGGACTGACCTCAAAAGAATAGCACTTTATTCCGTGGTTTTGCAGTTCAACAGGAGTTGTTCCGCTACCACAGAAAGGCTCTAATGCACAGGTTGGCGCAAAAGGTAATTCGCCTAGTATGTCTTCAATAAACTCCTTAGAATATCCTTCCACAAAAGGGTACCAACGATGTACAAAAACATTCTTGTTTTTGTCAAATTGCATAACCGAATGGTATTTTTCTGTGCAATCTATGAATTTATAGTCTTTGTACATAGTTGTTAATTATTTAGTTGGGATGTTCATTTATTACTCTAAAATCATCTAATTTAATGTGTCTGTAATAAGCTGGTCTATCTTTCTCAGGTATTTGATCGATGGTCATGTCTATTCCTGTGTCAGGAAGTTCTTCGTCTCTAGCATCAAATACTGCTAAATACCCCAACTTGAAATCTTTTTCCTCGGCCAACAATTCTGTTATGTAAGAGGTTGATTGCTTAAATGCATCAGGGACAATACGCGGTTTGGCACTATATGCGGTTCCTATTTTCTTGCCTAAATGATGAACACTAGTACCTACCCACTTGACTTCTATAAAATACAATCCCTCGCCATCTTCATCAATCATAGCAATATCCAATCTCTTCAAACTTTCCAACATGACCTCTTTCTGCACGAAGAAAACTTTTAATTTTTCCTTTAAGAACATACGTAAATCATCCCTAAAACAATCTTCTGGAGTATTTCTGAGTAATTGCTTATTGGCTTTGATAAACTGTTCTTCATTAAGTTCTGATTTCAAATCGGTTCTTAAAGATTTTAAATGACTTTTCTCAACAAAGAATTTAGAATAGGTATCTCTGAGTTTTAAGTGTTTTCTATATTCCTCAAGTACTCTCGGCAATTCTGAAATAGGCTTTTTACTATTGAATGAGTGTAAGGCCGAGCTTTCATAAAAAATGGAATCACCACCGTCGCGGCCGTTAACAAAATAATTAATAATGCCTTCTGGAGTCACCATAAATACAACGATACCATTCTTTGACATTTGTGTGAAGATACGTCTAGTTTCGTTGTTATCTTTGTGCAATTCGTTATTAACTTCTTGAATATTAAAGTTAGAATCAATGACAATGTGGCGATTCTGAACAAACGTTGGGTTTGTAAACAACTGTTCAATAGCACTATCTGCATTATTTGTAAGATTCTGTAATTCTTCTTCTGATATGACAATATACTTAAAACTATTGTCTGGGTGTTTATCGCACATTGCTTTTATGAGCGACTGCATAAGCTTGAAATTGTCAGTAGCTTCCAATCCATTCAATGCCGCGTCCACTATAGCTTCTTGATTACGTTTTAGCAAATCTTTGAAGTTTGCATTTTGGCTGAATCTTGTTTTCATAACCTGCTACTTTATAATTTCGCTAAAAACATACTCAAAATATAACTCTATGTATTTTTCATCGCTGATAGCTGATGCGTCGTCAAGAGTTTGTTCAAAAGCGACTTTGAAATCTTTGAGGACTTTTAGTGTTTCGCTATCGGGTGATGATGTATCTATACCATCAATATTGTTGGTTTGAGATGCGTTTTCATAAGACGGGTCATTAACGATGAAACCAAATAATCGTTTTTCGCCGTACTTGCCTAACATATACATAATAGTTTTCAGCCATTCAACTTTTTCTTGATTCAAAGGAATCTCCTTCTTAGAACATAAAACCAATCCACCCTCCTCTTCACGTAATTTTAAAGAACTTCTTAGGAAAACTAAACTCCGTTCAATCAAATCTGAATATGGGCCGAAAGTTGTTACTGTAAAATGGTAATATGAAAATATATTTTCTCCTTCATGCTTGAATGAATAGAGAACTTGTACCAAATACAATATTCTTTGGAAAGATTGTTCTGAAACCGCCCCCCAACCCATACTTTGGGCTATGGTTGAGACTGTTACAATATCTTCATTTGCTCTTATCAAATTCTTTTCTAGCATGATTCCAATCTGTTTTTAATATGATGATAGATTGATTTTAATTGCTCACTTGTGTTCTGTATAGTAGATTGTTTTGCAATATCCAATAACCCAACAATACCAAGATCAACATTTTCCTGATCCAATAAATGCTCAATAAATAAACTATTGTTCAGGTTTGATGTTATGATTAATGAGTTGGGCTTCTTTAGGAATTCAGCAAAAACGCTTGCAGCATTCCTTTCGTATGATATATCCAAACTACTATCCGGTGTCTCAACTATATAAAAAGACGGAGTCCTATAGAAGAATGTAAGAATACTCATTCTAAAAGAATGATCCACAAAGAATCTTTGTGATTCTGACATTTCTTCTTCGTAAAACCGGACTTTCCCATCAATAACAGGATAAAAACGCTTGTTTGTATCTCCAGTTTGTTTGATGTATGTCAGCTCGCAAGGTACACCTAAAAACTTTCCTGCGTATTGGGCAAAAATCGAGGAAAACGCATGAACATTAGCTGTTATAACATCTTCTATTTCGTTTGAAATAGAAGTCACGATATTATACTGCTCGTCACGTTGTTTTTGGTATGCCTCTTTTTGTTGGGTCAGACGATTTACTTCATCTAGGAATGGTTGAATGGAATTTTGACTATTATCAGACATTGCATTTTCATACTCCAGTTCCCTGATTTGTTGCTGAATCGTTCTTCTTTCCAATTCAATCTTAGTAAACTCTGTATCTGAGTTAATGATTTGTTGCTCTATATTTTGTATTGTCTGCTTCTTGGTATTAATAGACTGATATAATGTTTTTCTATGTGTGCTTATCTCATCAAAGCGTTTTCTTAATATTGTATCCGTTTCTGTGTTTTCATTAATTGAAGAGCCACAAGCAAAACAACTATTTGAGTCATTTGCAACTTTTTCAACCAATTCATCATTTGGCTGATTGCACATCGGGCAGATGTGGTTCAGCTGAATGTTCTTTATGAAAACATGATATGAAGGATGTAGAGTCTCCCATATATGGTTATTTAGTTGCTCCTCTATTTGTTTTAACTGTTTATCCATATCATTTGCAGATAAACTTATTTTGTTGATTTCATTCTGCAATAGTGATATGTCTTGACTTTTAGAAGCACGTTCTTTTTGTATGGATGCCAGTTTGGCGTCCATTTCAGCAAGCTTTCCCTTTAAATCAATAAGAATAAGTGCAGTGTTCCCTTGATTAGCTGTTGAGTGGTCGGCTGACGGAGAAGTATCCTTCATTTTGCCAAGAACCTTATTAATAGCTCTCATGTCTTCTGAACTATGACGAGACAAACTATCAAAATATTTAGCTTTTCTAATAGCTTCTTGCCGTTTCTTGTCGAGAACAGGGTCATTGAAATATTTGTTAAATAGTTCGCTTTGTACATCAGGGAAGAAGCCACCATCATTCCAAAGGATGGTCTTGTGGTCTTCTCCGAAAAAAAGTACCTCATTTACGAAAAATATTAAATCATCAAATTCTAAATTTGTATTAGTCTTAATGATTTTCTCATATAGATAAGGCAACGTATTAACTTTTGCAGCATCAGACAATTTTTCGTAGCTAAACTGATTGATTAAGGTGCCAAATACTTCTGTTCCATCAACCTTAAGTTTGGTTAAGGTTATGGAGGATAAATCTCTTGTCAAATCAACTGTAACATTGTTTATCTTCATGCTAATCGATACGGTAGGAGAAGCATCCGTGTGAATGCTGTCATCCATGCGATTGCTGAAATACTTTTGCGGAAACAGCTGGCGTTTTTCTATAATATTTCCTTGGTATGTACGAGTATATCCGAAAGGCTTTTTGTATAACCCAAGAATTGCATATCGAATAATGTTGACAAAAGTAGTTTTCCCCATGCCATTACCACCTAGCACAAGATTGACGCCTTTGACAAAATCAAAGGTGTAATCCAAACCGTTGGGGTATAAAGTATAATTCTTAATATTTATACTCAATAGCTCTGGCAGATAAATTTGTCTACTCATAATACTTTCTTTAAAAAGGTCGGCTATATATACAATAGAAACACATCAATCGTCATCCATACTATATACAACACATCCAATATAATTGCAAAAATACTCTTTTTTCTTCAATTGTGAAAATAGACAAGGTATTATTAAAAACTTTTTTATCTGACGTGACTTGGTTTTGAATATGACAATCAAATACCTATGCCTATTTAATGGTTTTGTAAATCTTTGAAAGATAGGGATATATATTCAGGTAAAAGAATTGTTACTAAATCGTTACCTAAAAATATAGACATCACTTCTTAATCTTGTGTCTCAATTAGATACATCGCTTTTTATTATATGCTGAAAAAAAGATACACTTTTTCTTCCCACCTATTTATTGTTTTTTCCTACTTTTCGTTTTGGCATCATTGCATAAAGAAAGTTGCTTCTACTCATAATTTCTATACCCGGAAGGCCGTTTCACGAAATAAAAGCAACTTTACGAGGGTAAATTCAAATTCATCTATTCAGACGGTACGCTTCCTTGTACCCATCCATCAAGACACGCTCTATGTCGGAAGCCCTGTACAGAATCTTTCCGCCTACCTGGGTATATGGCAGTATGCCGTTGTTGCGGTAGTCCTGGAGGCTCCTGCGGCTGACTTTCAGTTTCACCGCCAGTTCCTTGTCCGTATAATAGCGTTCCCCGTCCAGCGACGGTTTATTGTTGTCGCGTATTTTCTCCACCCTTTTTGAAAGGTCTTCCAGCGACGAGAAAAAGGCCCTCACGCGCATGTCGTTTTCCGGTGTCAGCAGCCGGATGTTGCCATTGTCATTCATAAGCACGATGTTTATAAATTAACTGTATCGGTATTACAATATCTTCCTTTATTGGCTGCAATACACCGTTTCATCTCTACCACGGGAAAGACTGCCTTCACATCCTCCGGCCTGTAATACACCTTGTGGCTTATCCTGGTGTAAGCCAGCGTCCCGTTCTCCCGCATCGTCTGTAGGGTTCTCGGACTGATACCGAGCAGCCTGCACACATCATCGCTGTCAAGCCATTCCCTCTCTCCCAAGTCCTCATGTTCCCGGCAGAGACGTTCCACTTTTCCCGCGAAATTTTCGAATCCCGAGAGCATCCTCTCGAAAGTCGCCTTGTCTATGACCACTACTTCCATATTCCTGCAAATTTAAGTTTGACATTGATTTTTACTGTAAAACGGAATGGCGGACAGATGATACCGGAAAGGGATTCATGTACCCGTAAACCGTTTCGGAAGCGAAGAAAATAAAAAAACGGGAACCGTCTGCAAATCGGACGGCACGTGTCACCGGCAGACATTCTTTTTCACCGTCAGATGACAAATCCGGAGGTGGAAAACTTCAAAAGACACCCTTATTTCTTTGAAGCAAAGGTAGCCGTTCCCCACCGGGGCGCAAGGCCGGAGCCCTACGGGTCGGCGGGGAAAAAATCATCCTCACGCTCCGCGCTCCGGTATTTTTTCCAGCCGAGCCTTGACACCTTTCCGGCGGGAGAACGGCTGTAAGGCATACAAAGAAACAAGAGTGCCTGCACCGCAGGCCGGATGTCTAACAGATAAAATAAAAGGATATGGCAACAAAAGACGTGAAAGAATTCAACGGATGGTTTGGCCGTTCATACGCGAGACTAAAAGAGAGTGTATCCCTTTACGGGAAAATTGACGAGGACGCGTTCCATGACGCGTATCTGGCAGTAAGGAAACAGGTGATGTTCTCAAACAACGGAATAGAGGACTTGGAATCCTACTTCTTCGGATGCTATCGGAGAATCCTGCAATCGGGAACAAGGGAAGACAGCCGTTACGACAACCCCGGAGACGAGTATTTCACGAGACTGGGTGAGTCGGACTGCACGGAAGAGACGGAGGAACGGGAAGAGATGCTTACCGGGTGCGACAGGCTGGTAAGGGACATACAGAAGTTCCTCAGGCGGCACTTCTCCTACGAGGATTACAGGATATTCATGCTGCGATTTTACGAGACCGGCAGCTCGTTCCGTACCATCGCCAGGCACATGGGCGAGAAAACATCGGTGGTAACACGCAGGGCACAGGCCATGATGGAGTCCGTCCGGGCGAACCGGAGATTCATTGCCCAAAGAAGACTGATCACGGCAGGCGAGGCGGCATGACAAGTATAATGACAGACAATGTATAACTATAAAATGCAAATGATTATGAAACTGACTATTTATGACAAGAGCAATTCACATCCGGCACTGTCCTACAAGGGAAAACGGATCATCACGGTATGTCGTGACGGCAGCATGTACCTGAGCAGGATGTTGAGCAGGGAACTGAACCTGCACGCCGGCAACCGTCTGGGAATCGCCAGGGACGATGACAGACCGAAAGACTGGTACATGTTCGTATCGGATGACGAGAACGGTTTTATGGTATGGAACGACCCGCGTTGCGCACGTTTCTCCAACAGCTTCATAGCCGGAATGATACTCGATGCCGCGAAGGTGGAGAAATGTGCCGGGTTTATGGTGGCGAGGGAGCCGGTGAAGGTGGACGGCAGACTCTGTTACAGGATAATACTCGACAACCCGATACCGAAAGGAACGAGAGTCACCGGTACGAGATAGGCACAAGGTCGTGAAAGAGAAAGCAGGGGCATTCGGCAGCAGGAAGAGATTCCTACTGTCGGGTGTCCCTTTTCTCATGTGAACGGAATATCATAACGGCTTCAGGTTGATGCGGCTGCTGTAGATGGCGTTCAACTCGTCACGGTACTGTTCCAGGTGGGCCGAGAGGATATTGTCTATATAGCACGAGATGCTGACGGTCGGCGCTACCACGGAAAGCAGGGTGCGCACCCGTTCGTAGTTGTCACTGCTGACATAGGTTTGGCGGCGCTCCCTTACAACGTTGTTATCAAACAGATGTTCGGGATAATCCTGCAAGCCGTTCTTTTTCCGGCGTGTTTTCTCCCGGAGGACCGGGGTCGGTACTTCTTCACCGGAGGATGTGTTAGAATCCTCCACCTTATCAAGTTTGGCAGAAACCCCGGAACGGTTTTCCGTTTCCGATTCCTTGCAATCTTCTTTTGGGGAGCCGGCAGCGTTGTCTCCATAAATTTTTTCCATGACGGCGGTAGGGATGTCACCCGTCATCATGCTGCGTATCTGCTCCTCGTTGATTTTAACCTCTTTTCTCTTTACCATAATTCCATATTTTAGATAGTTGGACAATTATTTTCCGGCAGTCTTGTATTTTCTTCACGTCATGAATGTAACAATACGGCCATTACCGCATGTGAATATCGCTTAACGGGTATATACATCCACTAAGTAAGTCGGTCATGTATCCAAGCCCCCACGTGTTCCGTCCGGCATTAAGCCGGTCACGCATTCACACATGGGAGAGTGGTCGCATTGTCATGTACTTGCATGTGACCGTTCACCCGTTACCCGATGGCCGGGTGTAATAATACACCCCGTACCTGACGCGCACTTGGATACTTGTGTGAACGGATACATTCGGACATGCGGCAAAATAACGATAAAATATCCGGATTGCCACTATCATGGCGGCCAGCTGACGGTCTGTGACACCGTATGTCATCCTGTTACACTACCCAAATGTCCCGATGGTTCTAATTTAGGGTATCCAAGAAGTGAAAAAGATGGCGGAGAACAGATTTTCTTGAAGAGAAGAGGATGATCCGCCATATTTCGATTTTTCGGAAGAAAAATTCATGTTCAAGCGAACATGGCAAGTTGTTTTGGGGTGCCGGAAATAATTTCGGGCGCCCCAAAACAACTTGCCGCTCGCCTGAAGGCTCGGGACGGGCTTCACTCCACAGTCGTTGCGCCTGAAAGCGGAAAATCCGGAACAAAAAACTGAAAAATGACCGCAGTAATATACAGTCTGCCTCTCAAAAAATGACCACAACTGAAAAGAAAATGAACTTTATTCGTGTTTTCAACCTACCGCAGCCCGTATTTTTTCATCTTCCGATACAATGTCGCGGGATTTATTTTCAGTAACCGCGCCGCTTGTTCACGATGTCCGTTGCATATTTGCAGGGCTTTTATGATGGATTCTTTTTCTATTTTCTCGTCTTTCAATGGTAATATGACAGAGGCGATCTCCCCATTCGTGTCCTCCATTTGCCCTCCTGTATTTAGCTCCGGAAGTTCCAATAAAGGATTTTCCGAAACCAGCACGGCACGCTTGACACGGTTTTGCAGTTCACGCACGTTGCCCGGCCACCGGTAGGCAAGCATCCTCTGTTTGGTCTCTTCGGTAAATCCTTGCGTAGCCCTTTTCAGTTCTTTCGAGAAACGTTCACGGAAAAACTTCGCCAACGGAATGATGTCTTCCGGGCATTCCTCCAGGGAAGGCTGCCGGATCTCAAACTCGTTCAGACGGTGGTAAAGGTCTTCCCTGAACCGTCCCTCCTTGATGGCCAGTTCCATATCTTCGTTTGTTGCGGAAATTACCCTGACATCCGAAATCCGTTCCCTGCCGCTTCCTATCGGGGTATATACATTCTCCTGCAATACCCGGAGGAGCATGGATTGGATTTCATACGGCATCGTGCCTATCTCGTCAAGGAACAGCGTGCCGCCTTTCGCCAGGTCAAAATATCCGGTCTTTGCCGTGTCTGCCCCGGTGAACGCGCCTTTCTCGTGCCCGAAGAACAGCGAGGTTGCCAGCTCACGGGGCAACGCGCCGCAGTTTACGGCGACAAAAGGCTTGCCATACCGTTCGCTGTTGTCATGGATAGTCTGTGCCACCGCCTCCTTGCCGGTCCCGTTGGCTCCGAGTATCATCACGGACATATCGGACGGGGCGACCAGTCTGGCGAATTTCTCCACTTTCAGGATCATGGGACTTGTACGGCGGAACAACTGCCTTTCCTGCTTTCTCACGGTGGCTACCGGGTGGAATACATCTTCCGCCAGTTCCAACAGATGTTCCCGGTGTACCGGTTTGGGCAGATAGTCCCTGGCACCCAGTTTGATGGTACGCACAACGTCCGGGACGGAAACGTATTCGGTCGTTATGATGAACGGGATGTCTTTCTTCTCCTTGCGCAACCATTCCAACAGGGAAATGCCGTCACCTTCCGGCAACCGCACGTCCGACAATATAAGGTCGAACTGCATACGGCGTATCAATGAGCGGGCTATCGGCTCGCTCATGGCTGTCACAGCGTCATAACCGGCCCGGGAAAGCCAGTCTTTTTGTATCTGCGACAGCCCAACGTTGTCTTCAACTATCAGTATCTTCCGTTTCATTTGTCAGTCTTTTTATCTCGGCTTCAGCCGCCTTGATGAGCATGGCGGTGCTGTCTATTATCTGCCGGGTATATTCATTTAACTCTTTGTCGCTTGTTTCACCGTTTTTCAATAAAGTCCGGTATGCCAACAGGGGTTCCGCCATCCGTAGGAACTCCCACATCGGTTGCATACGGTGGGTGATTTCACGTAACTTCTGCCTGTCGCCGTTTTTCATGGCGGCATCAAGTTCTTCACGGTCTTTCTCTGATTGGGATATAAGGGAAAGCAGTGCTTTGTGCTTGTCATTGACCTCGGAAAGGACCAAACTGAAATCAACCTCCGGTTTTTTCTCCCGCCTGTCTGTCTTCATCCTTGAAAGCAGGCCGAGCAGTTCCGAGGAAGAAAACGGTTTATAGATGTAGTCCGTAAATCCGGCATTGAGAAAAGCGTCCTTATCCTTGTCTCCACGCGCTGTCATGGCTACAATAGGGATGGTACGGGAATTTCCGATGTTCGAGTTGCGTAACAGGGTTAATAAATCAAAACCGTTGGTACCCGGCATTTGAATGTCGGAAAGCAACAAGTCATAATCCTTGCTCCGCATCGCCTTGACCACTTCCTTGGAGGTTACGCAGGTCGTACAATTCATCCCGTTTCGCTCCAGCATTTCCTTTATTACATTCAGCAACATCGTATCGTCATCAATGACAAGTACATTCCGGGGCAAATGTGCTGGATGTGGAATTATCAGGCTCTCGCTCTCTACCGTTTCATCCGTGGTTTTCAATGGAAGTATAACGCGGAACGTGCTACCCTGGTCAATGCCGCTCGTCACGTCTATTGTCCCGCCAAGCAGGTTGACAAGACCTTTAGTTATCGGCAGGCCTAATCCGAAACCCTCCGCGTTTCTGACGGAGTCCAACCGTTCAAACGGGCGGAAGATACGTGAAAGCGCATCTTCACTCATGCCTATGCCGGTATCCTTGATTTCCAATACTAATTCACCTTCGTTATAACGGGCATTCAAGCTGATTGTACCGGTTTCTGTAAATTTGACGGCATTGCTGAGCAGGTTGTCCAAAATCTGTTCGATACGGTCCACGTCACCGCAAAGCTTGACATCGGTACCGGTAAAATCGTGATTGAATAGGATGCCTTTGTTATTGATTACGTGGGAGAAGCCGAAGGCAATGCGTTCCAACAGGGCATTCAGGTTGAACGGCACATCGTTGCGGGTTTCCTTGGCCTCGTTCAGGCGGTACACGTCCAGCAGGTTGTTGAGCAGGTGTACAACGTGCCGGCACACGATTCTGATGTTGTTCAGGTGCGTGTTCCTGCGTTTCTTTTCACGGGTATCCACGGCAAGTTCCGCACTACCGCTGATTACGTTCAGAGGGGCGCGGATGTCATGGGAAATTGTTAGGATGATATTCTTCCGCATCTCTAACAGCGCGATGTTCTGCTCTATCGTTTCCTCCAGATGTTTTCTGTTTTTTGCCTTTACCTTAATATCCCGTTGGATGACAAGATATGAAATGAACAACAGGATGATTGAGAATATAATCAAGCCGGTAATGACAAAAGTCGAATGTTCGTAGGATGCTTTCAGACGCTCTTCCTTGCTCCGGAAAGCGTTCCATGTCTGCTCGTCCAGACTTGTAATCAGTAAACGCAATTTCCGGTTGAGTTCCCCATTGCACGACCGCAGGCTGTCTGTATAAGTTTCTATGTCCCGCTTCCGTTTATTCAACAACGAGATCAGTTCCTTATCCGGTACGGTTTGCCTGGTTGTGACAACCGGCATCTGTACGGTTTCCTTGCCGCCGAAGAGTCCGGCGATACCTTTCTTCTTTCGGGTAACGGTCCGGGTGGTTGTCTGTGTCGTTACAGTCGGTTTTTGATGGAATAGAAGGCTATCCGTTTTCTTTTGTTCTCGGGTTGCTTCCATTATTTGAAACAGATGGTCTTCTTTGGCTGCTAACAATGTACGAAGAGAATCTATCTGTTCGGGTTGTATGAAGTCCTTGCATTGTATACGTAATGTTTGCAGCATGGAATCAGTCCGTACACGTCGTTCCCGATAAGTCATGGAATCCTCATCGTTCCATACCATGACGGATTCACCATAAGTTACTAACGTGGTCACATAGTGGTGGGCGGTATTGATATTGTGCTGGGTTTGAAAAATAGCGATTGATTCATTCTCTATTTTCTGTACACGACTACGCTCGTGCAGAACAATAGCGACCATGCTGCCGATGATCGCCATTAAAAGGAAATATCCCACAAATATCTTATGCTGCAAAAGTATTTTCATTGGCTTGATATTTTTACAATCCAAATATTGCTTTCGTACAATATCTACATGCGGCAGAATCACGAAAAATATCCGAGATGAATAAAACTAATAATAATTTCAAATTTTTCTATTTATTGCAGTTACATTCCTCCTCCCAACACATGATAAAGTTTGATTACACTTTGTATGCGTTCAAAACGAGTTTGTAGCTGTTGCACTTCCGCTTCGAGAAGAGACTGTTGGGCGGTCAGCACTTCCAGATAGGTGGTATTGGAATGACGCATCAGCGATTCTGTCTTTCGCACAATATCGCATAATGTTTCAACCTGTCGAGCATTGATTTCAATTTGCGATTTTGCCGTCTGCCATGCGGTCAGGGCATCGTTCACTTCCTTTCCAGCGTTCAGTAATGATTGCCGGAACAACAGTTTGGCTTCTTCCTGACGGCTTTTGGCTATCTTCAAGTTGGCGATGTTTGTGCCCCGATTGAATAAGGGTTGTGTCAGGGAACCGATGGCATTGAGTAACCATTGTCCGGGATTTACGATTACACCACCGCCGTTATTAGTCCACCCAAGAGTCCCCGAAAGGGTAATATTGGGATAGAAGACAGCACGGGCCGCATTGGTGGCGTAGAATGCCTGCGCCAGTTCCATTTCAGCCTGACGCACATCGGGACGGTTGGAAAGCAGTTGCAAAGGGACTCCGATAGAGACTGTATCGGGAAAAACAGCCTCGGCCAGATTACTTCGTCCAATCGAGTGTGACGGCATGGCAAGTATCGCAGACAGGGCGTTTTCTGTTTCAGAGATACTTTTGCGTATGGACAGTCGGGATGCTTCGAGTTTCATCACGTTTGCCTTTGCCTGCAATACACCGGCTTCGTTTGATTTTCCCACTTTTTTCAACGCTTCAAGAGTACGTACGGTAGTCCGCCAGTTCTCCAAAGTCCGGTTACTTATTGCCATTTGGGCGTCAAGCATGGCAAGGGTATAGTAACTGTCTGCAATAGTGGCGACAAGCTGTGTCTGTACGGCTTGCCGGTAGGCACGGCTTCCTTGCAATGCGGCGGCTGCACCACGCTTTGCCGCCGTAAGTTTGCCGAAAATGTCCAGTTCCCAGCTTGCTGACGCTCCCACATTATATGTCTTTGCCGTTGCCCCGTCATGTTTATTGGCATTACCTTCGGCAGTCAGTCCCAGTGATGGAAGATATGAGAGTCTGGCAGTCATCAGGACGGCTTCTGCCGCTTCCACGCGTAACCGTGCCACATTGAGGTCTGTGTTCCGTTCAAGTCCAGTTTCAATCAAGGACTGGAGTTTCGGGTCGGTAAACATTTCCCGCCACGACAGGGACGCGATGGTCGTTGTATCAATGTCCGCCGGTACGTCCCGATACAGATTCTCCGTTGAGAGGTCAGGGCGATGATACCGGCTGTATGTGCCACAACCGACAAACATCCATCCCGACAATATGATATATATTACTGTCTTCTTCATTTAATTATGCTTAACACGTTCTTGAATATATTGGAATACAATAAACAATGACGGCACAAGGAACAACAGAGCCAAAGTACCGACAATCATTCCGCCGATTACACCTGTGGCAAGCGAACGGCTGCCGTTGGCACCCACGCCGTGAGCCATCATCAGCGGGATAAGACCGAACACCATGGACAGCACGGTCATCAATATAGGCCGCAGGCGGACTTTTGCCGCACTGTATGCCGCCTGTGCCAGCGTCATGCCTTCCGACCGCCGTTTACCGGCGTATTCGGTAAGCAGGATCGCTGTCTTGGCAAGCAGGCCGATAATCATGATAAGTCCGGTCTGCATATAGATGTTGTTCTCCAGTCCGAATAACCATGCGAACAGGAAGCTGCCCATCAGTCCGCAAGGCATGGACAATAATACGGCAAACGGAATGAATACACTTTCATAGAGGGCGCATAATATCAAGTATATCAAGACCATGCAGAGCACGAATATTAACGAGGCATTGTTGGTAGTCTTGCTCTCCTCGCGAGACAGACCTCCGAACTCGTAGCTGCAAGTGGCAGGAAGTACCTCACGTGCAGTCTCTCCGATAGCCTTAATTACCTGGCCGGAGCTGTAACCCGATGCAGGAGAGCCATTGATGGATATGGCGTTGAAAAGATTGAACCGTGTAAGGTCGGAAGGGCCGTTGGTTTTGGTCAGACGTACGAACTGGCTCAGTGGTGCCATACTGCCATCAACGGTACGCACGTACATCAGATTGAGCGATTCCGTATTTATGCGGTACTCTGCCGGCGCCTGCATGGTGACATGATAGAGTTTGGAAAATCGGTTGAAGTCCGATACATACGAGCCGGTATAATATCCGGAAAGCGTGGACAGCACATCGGCTGGAGAAACGCCAGACTGTTCGCATTTCGCTGCGTCAATGTCCACCCAATATTGGGGATAGTCAGTGGCAAAGGACGAATAGACTTCACCTATTTCGGGACGGCGGGACAGTGCCTCTACGAATTTATCCGCTTCCTTCTTGAATGCGGCAATGTCTCCTCCCGTTTTGTCCTGCAAGTAGAGTTCAAAACCGTTACCCATGCCGTAACCTGCAATCATCGGTGGCGACATGGCGAATACTGTAGCATCGGAAATGTCAGAGGTACCGGCATAAATCTTGCCTATCACGCCATCCACCGACTGCCCTTCGCCCTTGCGCTGGTCCCAATCTTTGAGTGTCATGAAATACATGGCCTGCGAAGGACCGGAACCGCTGAACGAAAATCCTGCCACCGCTCCGCTGTATTCAATCTCGCCGATGCTGTCAAGACGGCTGTTGATACGCTCCATTACTTTGTTTGTCTGAGCCATAGAAGAGCCGGGCTTCGTGTTCATGCTCACCATTACCGTTCCAGTGTCCTCCTGCGGGATAAGCCCCGTTTTCGTCACATTGACAAACAAGACCAGTAGCCCGAATGAGACAGCAATAGTGCCCCACAATAGCCACCTGCGATGGATGATATATAGTACCGCGCGTACATAACGGCGACTCAAACGGTCAAAGACGGCATTGAACGCTTTACGGAAGCGTGCCGCAAAATTATTCTTCGTGTTTCCATGTTCGTCGATATAAGGTTTCAGGAACAAAGCGCACAACGCAGGTGAGAGGGTGAATGCATTGACCGCCGAGATGCCCACGGCAACCGCCATCGTGATGCCGAACTGGGCATAGAAAGCCCCGGAAGTGCCGCCCATCATTGCCACAGGGATAAACACTGCCATGAAAATAATGGTAGAAGTTAGGATGGCCGACGAAACGCCTTTCATCGCATCATCAGCGGCAAGTACAGGCGACTGATAACCCTCGTCGAACTTAGCCTGCACAGCCTCCACCACCACGATGGCATCATCCACCACCGTACCTATGGCAAGCACAAGGGCAAAAAGTGTGAGCAGGTTGATGGAAAAGCCTATCATGGACATCACAGCGAACGTACCGATAATGGAGACGAAAATGGATATCGTAGGAATAAGCGTGGACTTAATATCTTGCAAAAACACATATACCACCACGATAACCAGAAGTATCGCTTCAATAAGTGTCCGGATGACAGAATTGATGGAGGCGTACAAGAACTTGTTGGTATCGGTAAGCACCACGAACTCAGCCCCTTCCGGCAGGTCGCGCTTCAAGTCATCAAGTACCTCATGAATTTCATTGATGGTGCTTGATGCATTGGAACCGGCTTTCTGGTTTATAAGCATTATAGCCGCCGGATGGCCATTCACTTCGGTAGAATAGTTATAATATTCATCGCCGAGTTCCACGTTAGCCACATCTTTCAGCCGCAGCACGTCACCACCAGGCAGGGACTTGATTACCAGTTCGCCGAACTCTTTCGCCGTAGAGAGACGTCCACGATACTTCATCGTGTATTCATTGGCCGTAGGATGATTGGCTCCGAACGAACCGGTGGCAGCCTCAATATTCTGTTTGGCCAAGACGGATGATATATCATCGGGAATCAGTCCGTATTGTGCCATCTTGTCGGGACGCAGCCAAAGACGCATACTGTAGTTGGAGCCGAACAGTTGCGTCTTCCCCACACCGCCGATACGCTTTAACTTCGGTTCCACATTGATCTTTACGTAATTGTTGAGAAATGTCTGGTCAAAACGGTCATCGGGAGAATAAAGTGCAAATGTCAGCAGCTCGGCGTTCTGCTGTTTCTCGGTGGTGACACCGGTCTTGGTGGCTTCTGCCGGAAGCTGGCTTAACACGCCGTTGACGCGGTTCTGCACATTGACCGCCGCCATATCGGCATTGGCCCCCTGTTTGAAATAGATGTTGATGGAAGCATCGCCCGTATTGGAGGCCGTGGAGGTCATATAGGTCATGTCCTCCACACCATTGATGGCTTCTTCCAAAGGAACTATTACAGCTTTCTGCACCGTCTCTGCATTGGCGCCGGGATAGGTGGCCCACACGTTGATGGTAGGTGGGGCAATGTCCGGATATTGTTCCACCGGAAGAGTGAATGCCGAGATACCCCCCATCAGTACGATTACTACAGAGATAACGCCCGAAAGCACCGGGCGGTCTATAAAAAAGCGCAGGTTCATGGGGCTACGGTTTTAGGTGTGACAATCATTCCTTCTTTTACAAGACCTACACCTTCGGCAATGATGGTGTCTCCAACCGACAACCCTTGCTTCACAACGAAGTGATTGCCGTCGTTCAGACGGTCCACGGTCAGGTAGGCAGCTTCGGCCTTTCCGTTTTTCAGGCGGTAAGCGATAATCTTGTCCTGTAGTTCCACGGTGGCAGTCATGGGAATAAGGATGGCATCCGCATTCAATCCTTGTATAACCACGTTGCCAATGGTTCCGCTAAGCAGTTCATGATCGGGGTTAGGAAATAACGCTTTAATCTGTACTGCCCCAGTGGTGGGATTCACCACACCGCTGACGGTTTCTACATATCCTTTCTTCCCATAGAGAGTGCCGTCATTCAGTTGCAGGCTGACTTCCGGCATTTCGGAAATCATCTTGTCAATTGAGCCGTATCGTGCCCTTAACTGGCGTAGTTTGTTTTCGGATACGGAAAAATAGGCATACATCTCCGCATTGTCGGACACCACTGTGAACGGCTGTGTCATGTTGGGACTGACAAGTGCACCAATACGGAAAGGTAGTGTACCTACTACTCCGTTGCTTGGGCTTTTTATTTCGGTATATGAAAGATTGTTGCGGGCATCCGTTTCTTGTGCCTTTGCCTGTTCGAGTTCGGCAAGTGTCACAGCCAGTTGGTTTCGGGCAAGGGAAAGGTCGTATTCGGATATGACCTTCTCATCAAACAAGGCTTGCTTGCCTTGCAGTTCAATTCGTGCTGTTTCTGTTTTCGACCGCGCCGCGCTGACATTGGCTTGTGCCGTGCGTAATGCCGCCCGATAGGGCACTTGGTCTATGATAGCCAGCACCTGTCCGTTTTTTACCTGTTCGCCCTCTTTCACGCACAGGCGCATGATGCGGCCCGACACCTGGGGCATGATGTCCACATCTTGCCGTCCGCGGATGGAAGCAGAATACATTTCCTGAAATTCAACCGGCTGGGAAGAAACCACCATAACGGGCAATGTCTGTCCTGTTTCCATCCCTTTCTGTTTCGGTTTGCAGGCTGTCAGTGAAACAGCCAGGAGGGTCGTTGCCGAGACACCGGCAATCCATGTTCGTCGATTCATCATATGTTCTTATTGTTTTTCCATTCTTTATTCAATACCGCATAGATACAAGTGTCCTCATACTTTGGTGTCCCATCGGGGTGGCATACAAACGAAATGAACTCCTTCATACATCCTTCGTTCCTCATCCCGAGTCGTTCGCACAATCTTTTCGACCGCAGATTGTCATCTTCTACAAATCCGTAAACGCGCCGTGCATCGGCTTCATGGAAAAGGTAATCCAGAAAACCTGTTGCCGCTTCGTATGCAAGTCCTTTTCCCTCAAAGCGTTGGTTGAAGTGCCAGCCTACACTATATGTATTTGCATATTCGCGCAGAGCGAAAACATCACCGATGATGAAATCGTCCTCCTGCAGACACACGGCATAACGCAACATATCTTTGGAGGAATGGAACATGTAGGCCAACACTGATTCCTCGGAAGACAAACGGTCGCCAACAAAGCAATTGACACGCGGACGGGAGAGGTATTCCAACAACCCTTCGGCATCCTTCTTCTGAAAGTTCCTAATGATAAGATGTTCTGTTCTAATAATCATATATAGAATAAATTTTAGGTGCAAAAGTATTCCGTATCCAGCATGGCAACAATCAGAATACAATCGAAGCAACCAAATTGGTTTCTGAAGTACCCCAAAAAGCTTTTGAAACGTATAAACCTTATAAGTCTTTCAACTTGTCAAAACGAATAATCCTATCGGAAATCACCGGGGAGCGGCGTATCCGTAAAAGTTCATCCTCGGATATATGCAAGGTATCACCTTCTATTTTTCTTTTCGGACTGATGGCAATGCCCGGCTTTCGAGGTTCAAGAATGCTTTGTCCAATGCCACTCCAGCGAAATTTTTCCAGACCATGCAAGTTTAGAAGCGTAGGATATATATCATGCCCCATTACTTGGGGATAGTGCATCGGTACAGGAGAGTTCAATACGATGAATGGAGTGAACTCGTTTTCGGGAATTATTCCTTTCCCAGCCTTTGTATGACACAGTTCTTTCCGGTGATCTGCCAAGCCTTCGTGGTCGCCGGTTATCACAACTATGGTACGTTCATATTCGGGACGGGTTTTCAGATATTCCACGAATTTCCCGATAGCTTCGTCTGTATAATGCGCCACAGTCATATAATCTGCCATGATTTCGGGAATCCGATTAGAGAAATGAACGGTCTTAAGCGATTCGGGCATCTTGAACGGTGAATGACCGGAATAAGTGACCATCTGAATAAATACGTTTTCACCGGAGTGCCAAACTTCTCCTTTTTCAATCTTTTCCCTGCATTGGGCAAAAAATGCCTTATCACCCAGTCGCTTCCGATTTCCGAATGTTTCTGTCATTCGGAAATCGGGATAAGAGATAATTGTGTCTATTCCGAAACCCCGTGCCACTGCTCCTTGGTTCCATGTCTTTGTCTTGTCCACCGTGAGAAGATAGTTACGTGTGCCTTTCAGCTCTTTCATGGCTTTGGGCAAAGTGTGGTATGTAGTGAAAGGGAAACGGCAACTGTATGCGCCGGTCTGCAATGGCAACAGACCGGCAAGCATAAGCAACTGGGCGTCAATGGAACGCCCTCCGTTGACTTGTGTAAGCACATGGGGCGCATACAGCGTGGATGGCTCTTTGAGGATCTTGTTAAGGTAAGGTGTGATTTCCTGGTTTTCGACCGTAAGATTCAACACCCAACTTTCCAGTGATTCAGCCAAAATAAGGATGCAGTTGTCCCTGCATTCAATGTCCGGTACGGGAACAAGCGGCGGTCTCCCGGAAAGCAAGGTATGAATCTCACGCTCCTGTTCTTCTGTAAGTTCGGGCAACTCCTCCGCATAGTCAAAATAAAGTGTGCCGAACAGTGTGTAGAGTGGTGGACCACTGGCATGTTGATGTGCGGATGACTTCAATGTTCTATATATCGCAATGAAACCTCCTCGGGCGGATAAATTGATACTTAACAGGGCACACGAAGAAATCAGTAATACAACGTATATCCGTCTGCTAAATCGGAATGTGATTTTCTGCCGACAACCTATCCGAAATGTAAGGAATACGGTGACGACAGTCGAAATAGGGAACAACCAATCGCACCATCTTAATGAGGTGGTCACGCTTGGCAGGAAGTCTGCAAGATTTCCCGCCAACATATAACTTGACAGAGGTATGGCTGAAAAGTAAGTACGGTAATACATCAGGTTGGCAACCATCCATATATCCAGCATAGCCATGACAAGTATCCCTGCCGCAATATGCCTTATCAATATATAAGGGAGAGACAACAGAAGGGTTGCCACAAAAGCAGTGGCATACGACTCCCAGCATGAAAAAGGTGTAAAGGTGGTATAATAACACCATATTGCATTGAACAGAAGAAACTTGAAAAATATTCCTGCTATTGGAATGACGGACAGCATACTGTTGCCCGTGACATTCCTTTCTTGTTTATTGATTATCATAAACGTTTATTATATTCTATCCGGTTATTTGTTACCAGACACGGGGCGATAGTGTCCTGCTTCATAATAGTTCTTTATCATCTATATTGGCTTGATTGTTTTTTTCTTGTTCTTTTCGTGGCTCATACAATGCCTTTTCATTTAGGAGGGTGTCAGGCTTGGCACCGAGCATCCATAAAAAATGAGGAAATGGTAATACCAGTTTTACGCGTTTTACGGTATTGTTTTTTGCTTCTTCCATATTTCTTTAGTATAGTAACTTTATCCACAGCAGTATGGGCGGCAGCCTGTCATGCAAGCTGCTAATACAAAAACTATTGCCAGTACAACAAGGATGGTTGATTTACTTTTTTGATTTTCCATTACTAATTTCGTTTTTAGTTAAATAAAGACAGATTGTGTCGATTCTACGATTGATTTCTTTTGTTTACAACTATTATCGGGTCATTTTATGGGGTGCTTAATAGTCACCGTCACTTGTTCTGCCTTGTTGGACGGATTATATAGCAGATGGCTACACGAACCCATACATACCACATATCCACATAGCAGAATCCATACTGTGATAACTGTTATTTTGCTTTTTTTCTGTTTCATGTTTATCAATGATTAAAGAATAAACCTTTCAGGATTTGCTGGAACATCCCACCAAAATCAGCGTTTATTTCGCTGCCGTTATGCTTATACGACGGACGTATTATCGGCACAGTCCATTGCTGGTGGAACAAGTTGTTGCCATAACACCTCATGCCCATATCCATTGTCCATCGTTCTGCCAAATCAAAAGACAGATAACCACCATAATGATAGCCGTCTAAATACCTCTTCGGCTTCATATCCAACATGTATGTGCGATAATATGTACCAAAGAGATGAAGCGATGTTTTGGGATAGAATTGATAGGAAACATCGGTTCCAATCCCGAATGTATTGCTACTCGAACGAGGAATACTCAGTTTGTGCGCATGGAGGCTTATGCCAAATTCCCATCTGTAGTTTGGAGAATACGCCGTTTTAACTTCAGCGTAGTTCGATACGCCAACTCCTATGATGTTTTCTTGTCTGCCACGTCCCCAAACATCTATCTTGTCAAACCGATGAATAATCCCACCAACGCTATATTCGCCTTTATGTAAGGATGAATGACCAACAGGAAAACTCAATGTGCAATCAGGGTGAAAATTCAAAAGCATTTCAGGCTTCTTGGAAATGATATCAAAATGTGAAGACAGAAATAACTTTCCATATTCAAAAGACGGCAGTTTGGTTGTATCTATGCCCAATACAATCCGTTTTGTATGGTCAGGGGACAGCATAGGGTTTTCTTGCCCGTATAATCGGGAGCAAATGGACAACATAGCCATGATAATGAGAACCACACTATATGCCGTCAGATTAATACCGCAAATTTTCAATTTCTGTTTCCACATAACGGTTCTTATAGTATAAACTTATACCCTTTTTCAGAATATATAAGCGCAGGATGCCACAAATGTCCTGTTCTTACTGTCCACACCACTCTTGTTTATATTCTTCATCCCCCAATCATAGCCAATAGAAAACTGGACATGGCGGGCAATCTCAGTTCCGGCACGGAATCCCATCCCCCAATCGAAGCGATTGAGCATCTTGTCACTGAACACATTGCCTGCCATCTCTTTTGTCGTGGCAGTTCCCTTATCGGGAGTGATGGTCTCTTTTGCTTTACCAAACAGGCCGATGTTAAAATATGGTCCGGCATTGATGAACAAACTGACGTTCCGTCCTACGGAAAACTTGTAACCGATATGGACAGGAATATTCAGGTAGTAAGGGATACATTTATTGTCCCAACTAAAACCCGATGACGGCTTGTCCGTTTTTTCTCCTACAGAGGAGTTATAGTTACCGTCGTAATAGTATCCCGGACTCTTCCAGCCATGTGAAGAGAGCATCAATCCAAAGTCCATGTAAAGGCCTTTTGTCACTATAGGAAGCCCAAGCTCTCCCTTTACACCGACATGAAAACCGGACTGAGATTTGTAACCACTTGGAGAACTGAGGTTGTAACCTCCTGTCACCCCCACTCTGAAATCTTGCGCTTTCGTCGCCATGCAGAATGGCAGGGCGAGAAGCAATGTCAATAGAATTTTCTTCATACTGAAATTAATTATTTATGACGCAAAATTATCCGTAGTCATTTAGTCGTAATAGCGGAATCGGAATGAAACGGAAGAATCTGTGTCCGAACCGACTGAATCGACCATCCAAATTTTCCAAAGGCCGGACTTCCAGAATTGTCACTTCAATGGACATAGGAGGTAGCATACTGCCCGTTTCAACATTCATTTTCATCACTTCAAGGGTAATTTTATCCGTTTCAGTCGGTTTTATTCTATCAACTAAAGATGTAAAGCCCTATCTTTGCGGAATATGAAGTAACTTTGTATCCGATATGACCAACGAGAATATGATAATAATGAATTGGAAGAACGGTCTGTTATTATCGACCGTTTCCTATATGCTCTACCTCATTCTGTGGTTTATACTCGATAATGAAACCGCCGGCCAATTGCCAGAGATGACGGTAGCCGATTATATCATTGATTATCTGTTTTGTATGCTGTTTACCTACATCTCTTTAGGATTTTCCTTTTTGGTCTTTAGGATATTGCCATTTAGGACATCTTATGTGTGGGTGATTGTCTATGCTTTCTGCCTTTTTACCCTGAACAACATTGTCGCATTCGGCATGATTTCTTTGTTCAACTTCTTATGGGGTGAAAACGGCAATGGGCTTCTTGACGAACTTATCAACATGAAAGGCGCATATACTTTTGCCATGATATCCACATTCTTGTCAAGCATCTATGCCAACCGTTCTATCTTCAGTCGTACATCAAGGCACGCGATGAGAAACAGACACTTGAAATGGCATTGATGAAAGAAAAGGAGATAGCCTTGCAGTCACAGCTCAATTCTCTTAAACTGCAAATCAATCCGCATTTCATGTTCAACAACTTCAACAACCTGCTGGAACTGATTGAAGAAGATACCGGACTTGCCGGAAAATTCCTAAGCCATCTGTCGAAAGTGTATAGATACATCATTACCAATCTGGACAGGAATCTGATACCTGTCGCAGACGAAATCAAGTTTCTTGATTCATATTTGTACTTGATGAAAGTGCGCCACGACGAAGGTGTCATTGCAAAAGTAAGTCCGGGCGTCAGACAATGCAAAGGTTTTCTTCCTCCGGCTGTATTGCAGCTTCTTGTGGAAAACGCAATAAAACATAACAGCTTTTCATCTGAACATCCGTTGGTCATCGACATAAAGCTGTCCGATGATTACATAACTGTCTGCAACCTTAAGCTACCTTTGATATCCCCAATCGAATCAACTGGTTTAGGACTTAAAAATATCACAGAACGATATGTTTTGCTTTGTGATAAAAAGGTCAAGATAGAGAATGCCGAAAACTTCTATTCGGTAAGTCTGCCCATTATAAAAAACATCATTCCTTATGAAAATACTGATTCTTGAAGACGAACAGCGTAATGCCAAACGCCTCATAAGACTACTGAACGACATTGACAGAACATTTGTTATCGAAGGTCCGCTTGCCAGCATCAGAGAGACAGTCGAATTCTTTCAATCCGGCAAAAACACAGACCTCATCCTTGCGGATATCCGTCTGACTGACGGTCTGAGTTTCGAAGCTCTCAAATATGCCCCGGCAACCGTACCCATCATATTTACCACCGCATACGATGAATATGCGGTACAGGCATTCAAGTTCAACAGTTTCGACTATCTTCTGAAACCATTGGACTCTGATGAACTTGAAGCGGCCATTGACAAGGCGGCCAAAACCGGTAAGAATTATACCGACGAAAACCTGCAACAGCTTTTTGATGCCTTACAGAAAAACCGATTCCGCTATCGGGAGCGTTTCCTGCTTCCTTACCGTGACGGATATAAGACCGTACGCGTTTCGGACATCAACCACATCGAAACAGAAAACAAGATTGTATATCTCCGTCTTAACAACGGCACTTCCGAAGTGGTCAATGTGTCAATGGATGAACTTGAACACCAACTGAATCCCGACTATTTCTTCCGGGCAAACCGCCAATATATTATCAATGTAGAGCACGTTTTGTTCCTCGGTAATTATTTTGGAGGAAAGTTGATTATCCGTTTGAAAGGTTATCCGAAGACGGAAATACAAGTGAGTAAGGAAAAGGCGCAGAGGCTTAAGGAATGGATTGACAGATAATTATTAACATGTGCGTAAAGTGAAATTATGTTCGTTTAAATTTGATTCTTACAAAATTTGCATTTGGCTCATCCTCTTTTAAACAAGTTATATCATTATCGGATTCACTTTCATCGTTTCTAAATTAAGGAACAGCCCGTGATGTTCCAACATCCCGTTACGGAACATCTTCCACAAGATATTGCAGCCGAGTTGCGCCAACGTGGATTCAATGGACAACTCGGAATGGGATTTGCCGCATTAATTAGGAAAATATGAAATAAGGTTTATCGGAATTGCCCGTTGAACCTGCTATTGCCAGTTAAAATTACAATAAGAAAAATTGCAGATAAACAAAAAAATACTATCTTTGCAGTGTAATAAAAGTGTTCTTTAGACTTAATGCAAAACATGGCGAATATACGTAGTTCGCTCGTTTCTAAACCGTTACCTATCACAGCATAAATATCCTATAATTGTTTGTATTTCAATTAGAAAGGAAAACTTGAATGTCTTGCGGTGTGTGTGGTCAGATTCTTTTTGATGCCGCAGAAGTCCGCAATCTCCTTCAGGTAGCTGTTTGCCTTCTGATTGCAGACAACAGGAAGACATGTCCCTTGTTTAAGACATGTCGGATGTGATTCGTATTTCTTCAGTATTGCCAATGGAACAGGAAGAAGCGGAACATTTGCTATGGAACTTGACTTTCTTCTTCTCTCCAGTTTTACACGCCCTTTTCTTATCCACCAGTCACCGTTATTGTCCTGCTCCAGATGTTCCGGTCTCAATGTGGATACATCAGCGAACGCCAGACCGGTGAAGCACGCAAACAAAAAGATGTCCTTGACAAGCTCCAGCCTCGGAATATCAAATTCCCTGTTCATTATAGCCTGAAGCTCGTTGTTTGTCAGGAATACCGGATTAGTCTCGTCCTGTTCCATCTTATATCCGTAAAACGGGTCTTTTCGCATCCATTCTTTGGCTATTGCCATATTGGTGATTTTCTTCAGGCATTTCATGTAGCGGACTATTGTGTTGCGACACAGTCCGGCTTCTGTCTTCAGGAAAACATCAAAAGCCTTGATGAAATCAGGGGAAAGTTCATGGAACGTAATATCATCCTTCTCATAAAAACGCGGTACAAATGTTTCAAGTTTTCTGAGCACATTCTTATAACGGTTGATGGTGACGGGAGAATAGTCTATGTCAACAACCTTTTCCATTGAGGAAATTTCTTCTTTGACTGTTCCAAGCAACGTCCGGACAGTCTCATCCTTTCCGAACACACGCTTTAATATCGCCTTTGGAGTTATCAGTGCCAATTCAAAGGTCAGTTCCTTGTGCTTTTCGTATGCGCGTGTAGTGAGGGCGGAAATATAGTTGTTCAATTCGATGGAAGCCCTGTCTTTTCCTTTACTGCATCCCCTGGCCGGATTCCAGTTCTTTAATGGAACACTTCTCTGTATTCTTATTTCTTCATATTGCCCGTTGATGGTAATCCTCATTAGGATTGGAGCCTCGCCATTTTTCAGCAGTTTTGTTTTCAGAACGAAAAATAGAATGTTCATTGTTCCTTGTTTCATGATCATTTTCTTTTTGAAGTTACACATTCGGTTATTTCGTCAATCCTGAATTGAGCGGATGGCTGGAGAGAAATGTTAAATTCGGTGGCTTTTATTATTGCCTGCTCTAAAAAACCACCGATTTTTGTTTCTCTTACTATTATCCGCCTGTAGGTACAATCATTATCATCGGATAAGAAAGCCTATAGCAGACGTTGTATTTCATCCGTCATTCAGTAGGGTATGCAAATGTAGAATTTCATCCCTGAAAATGATTCACGCAAATCGTTGAGAATAAGTGAAGTATGGTATATATCGGTGTTTTTTTCATGGGACTCAAAAAAAGCCACCGAATCAGCAATTTTTTATTGCACCAAATTGCATATTTTTGCGGAGAGTACATAAAGAAAAAACCGCTGAAATAACTGTATTTCAGCGGTTTTCATGATTTTTCGTTTTGTAAAAGTGGTGCCACCAGGAATCGAACCGGGGACACAAGGATTTTCAGTCCTTTGC
>OJPD01000297.1_pt1 | contig 40106 bp, 33 predicted proteins | sample 1598371 | NCBI WGS metagenome assembly OJPD01 (sample SAMN03922478, study PRJEB24848) | human gut metagenome | isolation source: stool sample | host: Homo sapiens | place: Germany | collected 2010-11
CGTTCAACGCCGACTTCGACGGCGACCAGATGGCCGTGCACCTGCCGCTGGGCAATGCCGCCATTCTGGAGGCCCAGCTGCTGATGCTCGGTTCGCACAACGTCCTTAACCCGGCCAACGGCGCGCCTATCACCGTGCCGTCGCAGGACATGGTCCTCGGTCTGTACTACATCACCAAACCCCGCAAGGGCGTGAAGGGCGAAGGCCGCGTATTCTACGGTCCTGAGGAGGCTATCATCGCCTACAACGAGCGTCAGGCGGACCTGCACGCCATCGTGAAGTGTCTGGTGGACGACATCGACGAGAACGGCAATCCGATTACCGAATTGAAGGAGACGACCATCGGCCGCATCCTCTTCAATCAGGTGGTGCCCAAGGAGGTCGGTTATATCAACGAAATCCTCACGAAGCGTTCGCTGCGCGACATCATCGCCGTGGTGATGAAGAAGGCCGGCGCCGACAAGGTGGCCGCTTTCCTCGACGATATCAAGCATATGGGTTACCAGATGGCCTTCCGCGGCGGTCTGTCGTTCAACCTCGACGCCGTGATTATCCCCGAAGAGAAGGAGAAACTCGTGCAGGAGGGTTACGAGCGTTCGGACTCCATCATGGAGGACTACAACATGGGTCTGATCACCAACAACGAACGTTACAACCAGATCATCGACGTCTGGACGAACATCAATACCAAGCTCACGAAGGTCGTGATCGACACGCTGATCAAGGACGACGACGGTTTCAACCCGGTATACATGATGCTCGACTCCGGCGCCCGCGGTTCGAAGGAGCAGATTCGTCAGCTGAGCGGTATGCGCGGTCTTATGGCCAAGCCGCAGAAGTCGGGCGTCGAGGGCGGTCAGCAGGTCATCGAGAACCCGATCCTCTCGAACTTCAAGGAGGGACTTTCGGTGCTGGAGTACTTCATTTCGACGCACGGTGCCCGTAAGGGTCTTGCCGATACCGCGCTTAAGACCGCCGACGCAGGTTATCTGACCCGTCGTCTGGTGGACGTTGCGCAGGACGTGATTATCAACGAAGAGGACTGCGGTACGCTCCGCGGCCTGACGGCTACGGCCATCAAGCGCAACGACGACGTCGTGCAGACCCTCTACGACCGCATTCTCGGCCGTACGGCCCTGAACGACGTGATCCATCCGCTTACGGGCGAAGTGATCTGCAAGGCCGGCGAGGAGATTACCGAGTCGATCGCCGAAGCGATCGAGAAGTCGCCGCTGGAGTCGGTCGAGATCCGCTCGGTGCTGACCTGCGAGGCGCGCCGCGGCGTATGCGCCAAATGCTACGGCCGCAACCTTGCCACTGCCCGCATGGTGCAGAAGGGCGAAGTGGTCGGCGTGATCGCCGCCCAGTCGATCGGTGAGCCGGGTACGCAGCTTACGCTCCGTACGTTCCACGTCGGCGGTGTGGCCGGCGGTACGGCCGTCGAGACCAATGTCGTTTCGAAATACGAAGGCCGTCTGGAAATCGACGAGCTGCGCACCGTCAAGGGCAAGAACGCCATGGGCGAGGCGATTGACATCGTTATCTCGCGTCAGTCGGAGTTCCGCATCGTCGATCCCAAGACCGAAATCGTTCTTTATACGCACAACCTGCCTTACGGCGCGACGCTCTTCATGGCGGACGGCGCCGAAGTCAAGAAGGGCGACATGATCTGCGAGTGGGACCCCTACAACGCCGTTATTATTTCGGAGTACGAGGGCCGCGCCGTTTACGAAAACATCATCGAGGGCGTTACCTACCGCGATGAGCGCGACGAGCAGACCGGACTTTCGGAGAAGGTGGTCACCGAGTCGAAGGACAAGACCAAGAACCCCGTCATCAAGATCGTCAACAAGGAGGGCGAGGAGGTCAAGCAGTACAACCTGCCCGTTTCGGCCCACGTCGTGGTGAAGGACAACGCCAAGATCAAGGCCGGCGATATCCTGATCAAGATTCCGCGTGCCGTCGGCAAGTCGGGCGGCGACATCACCGGCGGTCTGCCGCGTGTTACCGAGCTGTTCGAAGCCCGCAACCCGTCGAACCCCGCCATCGTTTCGGAAATCGACGGCGAGGTGTCGTTCGGCAAGATCAAGCGCGGTAACCGTGAGATCATCATCACCTCGAAACAGGGCGATATGAAGCGTTACCTCGTGCCCCTGTCGCGTCAGATCATCGTGCAGGAGAACGACTACGTGAAGGCCGGAAGCCCGCTGTCGGACGGCGCCATCACTCCGAGCGACATCCTCAATATCCTCGGCCCGACGAAGGTGCAGGAGTACATCGTCAACGAGGTGCAGGAGGTGTACCGCATGCAGGGTGTGAAGATCAACGACAAGCACTTCGAGGTCATCGTCCGCCAGATGATGAACAAGGTGCGGATCGAGGATCCGGGCGACACCCGTTTCTTCGAGGACCAGACCGTCGACAAGTGGGAGTTCATGGACGTCAACGACGAACTTTACGACAAGGTGGTCGTTACCGACGCCGGCGATTCGACGTCGCTGCAGCCCGGACAGATCGTTTCGCTGCGCAAGCTCCGCGACGAGAATTCGAGCCTTAAGCGCCGCGACATGAAGCCCGTGCAGGTGCGCGATATCATTCCCGCAACCTCGACGCAGGTGCTGCAGGGTATTACCCGCGCCGCGCTGCAGACTTCGAGCTTCATCTCGGCCGCATCGTTCCAAGAGACCACCAAGGTGCTCAACGAAGCTGCCATCCAAGCGAAGGTCGATCCGCTGGAGAACCTCAAGGAGAACGTCATCTGCGGTCATCTGATCCCCGGCGGTACGGGTCTGCGCGAGTACGACAACCTCGTGGTCGGGTCGAAAGCCGAGTTGGAATCGCTTCAGCAGGCGCAGTAAACCTACGTTATATATACGATTCGAAAGAAGCCGTTCCAGAAGGAACGGCTTCTTTTTTACCTTGTCCGGATTTTTTCATTGTCTTTATCACGTCACTGTCCCGATAATTATGCGTAAATCGAAATGGTTCATAATCCCGGCGGCTTGGCTGGCTGTTTTCTTATCGGTCGGATGCGTTGGCCACCCCAAACCGGGTGTTTCGGCGCAAGCGGAGATGACCGCTCACGGAGTTGCTGCGAATAGCTGAAAACCCTGTACGCTGCAGCGAAGCGTGCTTGGCGCTGTTCGAACTTACGGGACCGGCGAAAACCTGCCAAGCAGAGAGCTGGCAGACCGGAACTGCCGAAAAAGAGTGCGAGGAGTGGAGAGGATGCGCAGGCCGGGATGTCGGCGTTGCTGCCCTGTGATACCGCAGGCCGGATCGTTATTTTCATACGATGACGCCGGGCGGCTGACGCGGACCCATGCGAATCCCGGCCCGCAAAAACTGCGGGTTCCTGCCGGGGAGAGCCTGTCCGGGTTATTTTTTGTCGTTGTAACGCTTGGCGAGACCTCCGGTCGATGTTTCGCGGTAGAGACTCGGCAGGTTGTGGCCGGTTTCGTTCATCACCTCCACGACCTTGTCGAAACTGACCATATGCGAACCGTCGGAGAGCGTGGCGTAGGCGTTGGCGTCGAAGGCTCTGGCCGCGGCGATCGCGTTGCGTTCGATGCAGGGGACCTGCACAAGTCCGCAGACGGGGTCGCAGGTCAATCCCAGATGGTGTTCGAGTCCCATCTCCGCGGCGTATTCGATCTGCGCAGGCGTGCCGCCGAACAACTGGCAGGCCGCGGCGGCAGCCATGGCGCAGGCCACGCCGACCTCACCCTGACAGCCGACTTCGGCGCCCGAAATCGAAGCGTTGGTCTTGGCGACGTTGCCGAAGAGTCCTGCCGTGGCCAGCGCCCGCAGGATGCGGATGCGCAGGAAGTTGCGCGAATTGGCCAGATGGTAGAGCACCGCCGGGACGACGCCGCACGAGCCGCACGTCGGGGCCGTTACGACGGTGCCGCCGGAAGCGTTCTCTTCCGAAGTCGCCAGCGCATAGGCGTAAATCTGGGCGCGGGATTTCAGCGAATCGGTGTAGCTCTTCGATTTGACCCAGTAGGTGCTGGCTTTGCGGGCGACTTTAAGCCCTCCGGGCAGTACGCCGTCGTTGTTCAGGCCGCGCTGGATCGTCTCGCACATCACGGTCCATATCTCGTCGAGGTAATCCCAGATTTCGGGACCTTCGCAGTCGGTTACGTATTCCCAGTAAGTCTTGCCTTCGTGGCTGCACCACGCTTTGATCTCGCTGACGGTAGTCAGCGGGTAGATGCTGTGCGGCGTTTCGAGACGCGACGTCTCGTTTGCCAGCGCACCTCCGCCGATGCTGTAGATGGTCCAGCTGTCCGCGACATTGCCTGCCTTCAGCCCTTCGAACAGCATGCCGTTGGGGTGGAAGGGCAGCACGACTTCCGGTTTCCAGACGATTTCGGTCGGAGCGAGAGGCTCCAGCACCGAGAGGATCGCGGCGTCGGTAAGGTGGCCTTTGCCGGTGGCGGCCAACGACCCGTACAGCGTCACGCGGTAGGCGTCCGCATCGTGACAGCGTTCGGCGAAGCGTTCGGCGGCTTTCTTGGGACCCATCGTGTGGCTGCTCGACGGGCCGTTGCCTATTTTGTACAACTCCTTGAGTGATTCCATCGTATCGTTGTTTTCGGGGCAAAGACAGTGCAGGCCGGGCGCAGAGACGAATTTATTCGAACCGTGCCGGGACGCCGCCTGTCTGAGCGGAGGTTTATCCGCCGCAAAGATAATGTAAATGTCGGAATTTTCTCTTCCCGAAAGAGATTTGAAGAGATCGGAGGCCTGCCCGGCGGGTTTATAAAACAGGAGAGAAACCTCGGTTTCTCTCCTTGTAGTCTCACCGCGACTCGAACGCGAATCTAGGGTTTAGGAAACCCTCGTTCTATCCCTTGAACTATGAGACCCTGAAAAAAGCGGTGCACTTCCGACGAAGCGCACCGCAAAGATAATAATTTTTCCCGTTTTTAGAAACTGAAACCTACGCCGATCGAGAACGTGTGGGCGCGGGCGGTGTAATTACCCGAAAAATCGGCGATCGGGCTGGTGAGCTGGCTTTCGGGAATGCCTGCCGCCGTCAGTTTTTCGTTTACGATGCCCAGCACCGAATTGGTGTAGGGATAGGAGCCTGTGCGCTCCGGATCGGCCGAATTGACATAGCCGTAGGCGATATCGATGTTCATCCATTTGATCGGGCGGAAGGTGACGCCGGCCGTATAGGCGAGTTTGGTCATCGACGGGGTTTCGGGATTGAGGTAGTCGCTGCGCACGGGGCTTTCGTCCACGTACATACCCATGCGGGCCGTCAGCCAGTCGAGAGCGTGGTACTGGCCGCCGAAGCGGAACGCCAGCGTATTGGAGTATTTCTTGTCGCTGACCGGAATGTTCAGCACGGGCGTATTGCTGTCAGGGTCGAGAATCCGGACGTCGAGCTGGTCGTAGGCGCTCCAGAGCACATATTGCAGATCGACGGCGAATTCCCACTTCGGAACGGGGCGGAAGCTGACGCCCCACGTCAGCGACGCCGGCAGGGGCAGTTCGGTCTTCACGACGGCCGACGTGAGTTTGGCGGGGTCGAGACCCAGCTGGGGCAGGAGCTGGCCGATTGCCTGAGCGATCTGGGCGTTGTCGATCATACGCAGGTCGATCGAACCCGAATTGACCTTCATTTTGAGTTTCGAACGGTAGGTGAAGCCCAGCGACCACTGTTCGTTGATGTCCCACATCATGCCGAGGTTTACGCCGACGGCCATCTTGGCTTTGCCTTCGAGGCCCAGCGACATCAGGTTTTTGTCCCCGGCCATTTCGAAGAGGTTGGGCATTTGCGGATTGAGCATTTGCAATGCGCCCATGAGCGCCTTGTTCTGCGCGTTGTCCGCACCGATAGGCAGCAGCGAACGCGAAAGGTCGAATTTACCCCATGTCATCATCAGACCGCCGCCGACGGAGAGGTGCTCGCAGAGTTTGAACGAGACGGTCGGCTGGACGTTGTATGCCTTGAGATTGATCGACTGCACGAGCTGCGCTCCCGGCCAGTTGTTGCCCCAGTCCATCGAGGAGCCGAACGGCGTGTTGAAGGCCAGACCGACCGACATCCAGTCGAGGGGTTTGTAGTTGAAGTAGGCGTAAAGCGGAGTGGCTATGCTGTTGTCCGAAGTGTAGTGCTGCGGTTTGGTCTTGCCCGTATAGTCGGGGAGCGACGTATAGGTAGCCTTCGAAGCGATACCCGTGATGCCGACCGAAATGTCGAACTCGGAGTCCTGAAACGAAGCGGCGGCGGGGTTGAACCAGATCGATTCGGAGTTGAGTTTCATGGCTGTACCCACATGGCCCATACCGTTCTGCTTCGAGGAGAGGTTGTTCACCTGATATCCTTCGGCGTATGCTCCGGAGGCGGCGGCAGCGGCGGCCAGAAGTAGGAAGATTTTTTTCATAACGTATTGGTTTGGTTTATACTGTCCGCACTGCGGAGTGCGAAAAATCGAGGGCAAAAGTATAAAAACTATTCCCGCCGCCCAAACTTTTTGGCCTAAAATTCCTGAAAATTGACCTGAATGGTATAGGATTGGCCGAAAGGACGGATGGGGCGGGGGATGCGCTGCCGCATGAAAAAAGTGCGGCATGTGTCATGCCGCACCTGAGTCTTCGTTCCATGCCGGATTATTTCCGGTTGTTGTACGCTTCGAGCGCCTTGCCCAGAATGAGCAGCGAGCGTTCGAGGTCCTCTTTTTTGAGGACATAGGCGATGCGGACCTCGTTGCGGCCGCGGGTCGGGTCGGAGTAGAAGCCCGAAGCCGGGGCGAGCATGACGGTCTCCCCCTCGTATTCGAAATCCGAAAGACACCATGCGCAGAAGTCGTCGCTGTCTTCGACCGGGAGCCGCGCCACGGTGTAAAAGGCGCCCATCGGAATCGGCGAGTAGACGCCCGGAATGCGGTTGAGACCGTCGATCAGGCACTTGCGGCGTTCGATATACTCTTCGTAGACTTCGGTGCTGTAGGAGCGCGGAGCGTCGATCGAAGCTTCGGCGACGATCTGGCCGATCAGCGGCGGCGAGAGCCGCGCCTGACAGAATTTCATCACCGCGTCGCGCAGTTTTTTGTTCTTGGTGATGAGCGCGCCGATGCGGATGCCGCATTCGGAGTAGCGTTTCGACACCGAGTCGATCAGCACGACGTTCTGTTCGACGCCTTCGAGGTGGCAGGCCGAAATATAGGGCGATCCCGTATAGATGAATTCGCGGTAAACTTCGTCGGAGAAGAGGAAAAGATCGTATTTCTTCACCAGATCGCGGATGCGCTCCATCTCTTTGCGGGTGTAGAGGTAACCCGTGGGGTTGTTGGGGTTGCAGATCAGGATGCCGCGCGTGCGCTCGTTGATCAGTTTTTCGAACTCCGCGACGTCGGGCAGCGCAAAGCCTTGTTCGATCGACGAGACGACCGGACGGATCACGGCGCCCGCCGAGATGGCGAAAGCCATGTAGTTGGCATAGGCCGGTTCGGGCACGATGATCTCGTCGCCGGGGTTCAGGCACGACATGAAGGCGAACAGCACCGCTTCGGAACCTCCCGTAGTGACGATGATCTCTTCGGGCGAAAGTTTGATCTGGTATTGCTGGTAGTAGCCCGCCAGCTTTTCGCGGAGCGACCGGTAACCGTCGCTGGGGCTGTATTCGAGTACTTTGCGGTCGATCTTCTTCAACGCTGCGAGTCCCGTCTGGGGCGACGGCAGATCGGGCTGGCCGATGTTGAGGTGGTAGATTCTGATTCCCCGCGACCGGGCGGCTTCCGCCAGCGGAACGAGTTTGCGTATCGGAGATGCCGGCATCAGCTCGGCGCGTTGTGAGATTTCGGGCATGCGTGAAAAGGTTTTTGAATGACGCAGGAGACTATTCAAGCTCGATCGTCGGACGGAATTTGACGGCCTTGCGGGGCGGGATCTTCACGGCCGCACCCGTGCGGGGATTGCGGCCTATGCGCGCGGCTTTCTGCTGCACGCTGAACGTTCCGAGACCCGTGAGGGTAAGACGCTCCCCTTCGCGGAGCGACTGTACGGTCACCCGGATAATGGCATCGACGGCTTTGCGCGCGTCGATTTTCGAAATGTTCGCATCGAGAGCGATGGCCTCGACCAACTGCGCTTTGTTCATATTATTTGAGTGTGAAAGTTGCGTCTCTTCCTAACCTATTGGCAAAGATATGCAATTTTCCTAAAAGTCAAAAATTATAGTGCGGAATTGGAACTTTGCCGCCCTCCGTCGGGAATAAACGGGATAAAGATTTGGCAGAATGGAAAATCCGTGCTACTTTTGTCCCCGGAAAGATGGCAGAGTGGTCGATTGCGGCGGTCTTGAAAACCGTTGAGCTGCGAGGCTCCGGGGGTTCGAATCCCTCTCTTTCCGCCAAAGTACTACGAATAAAAAAGCGATGCACTGTAAAATCCACATTTACAGTGCATTTTGTTTTTGGCCTCAAACAGGAAAATGCAGTTTTAAGCAGATTACTTGTGTCTTATTCGGTGTACCTAAATATGGCTGAAAAAAGTACACCGATTTAGCTGTAATTTTCTGATATGCATTTGCTTGCGCCGTTTTACTTCTTGCCTTTTGACACTTGGGATTTTAATTTTGCAACTTAAAACCTATGTCTATGGAAAGGACTACTTTCGGCCTGCTGTTTTATATTCGCAGGACCAAACTCAACAAGTCGGGCGAGGCTTCGATTTTTTTGCGTATTACTGTCGTTGATACAACATATTTATGCTTCGTTCTGGTCGGCAAACCAATAGGAATAGGTCTTCATAGTTCCATCGTCAAGGTGGATGTCATAGCTTTGTGGAAAGGATCGGCCGAGCCGGAATGACAAGAGCTTCCGGAAAATCGGGCCGTTGTAACAGAATGTATGATATTCGCCGTTTTCTCCATTAGATCGACTCCAACGGGTAGCGATACGATAAAGCCGTGGTCTATCTCCCGGCCTATGGCGTCGGAGCCGAGTCCGTCAGTCATTGTAGTTATGACGACGCACCTAAGTTCCGAGGTAAGAAAGTCGTTCATCACTTCTTCCGAGGATTTCTCCCAAGCGGTTCGGCGACTTCGATTGCCATGCAGTGTAAGTTGCTTTTCCCGATATTTGCGTACGTCGTGCAGGAAAATGGCTCCGAAAATAAAGTGTGCGACACCCTGCGTCCCGAAATGCTCTACGGTCCGGAACATGGCGTCGCCGTAATCCTCCATATTGCCTTTGGGCGTGAGATCCACGATATACAGCGGTATGCCGATACTCTCGGCCTGCATTTGCTATAAAGCCGTGGGGATACCGTGCATTGTCGAACGGCGCATATCCCGGTTACAGCCGTCAGCAGGACGACGATTTCGAATTTACCCGACAGTTGTCTCCGCAGCAACGCATGGGCGGAGTCTTTTCCGCCGCTCCGGTTGAAAACAGCCTTTATCCGTTCCATATTACATTATCCGCATTGTGGAAGAATCCGCAAACAAGAGTCAGATACCCAGGCAGCCGTCCCTCCTCGCCCCATTTTAGTTCGATGCCGAACAGTTCGGAGGTTGTGCGTACGATGTCGAATCCACACGCTTCGAGCGACGGCCTCACCAAGTCGGGATGACGGCAGGGCTTTCCATCAGTGCGCGTGCAGGTTCCCTTCGGGCAGTAAAGACAGCTTCCGACATAGGTAAACGCTCGTCCGTCGTATTGGTGTTCCATTTCGAGCAGCCGTTGTTCGAGCCGGATACGTTCGGCGCGGATCAACGTCATTGAATCCGAGATCGGAAGATTGGGAACGAGCGGGGTGATTTTTGTGGCGACGAGCAATGCGGAAGTATATTCCGCAAAGTATTCCCCAACATCGAATCGGAATGGCGGACACCCCCAACTGCGGCCGTAGTTGGGGCAGGCGAGACAATAATTCCCGATACGTTCGACATCGCGGAAGCGCGCAATGTAGTCGGAAACGGGCAGCGATGCAGTAAAATCTTCGGCCGTGTAGCAGGGATGGAATTCCATACGACAAAAATAAACGTTTCTTCCGACTTCATCGGTTTTGCAGTGAAAAAATCGGAGTCCGAAATGGCATTTCAAAATAAACCGTTATCTTTGCCCTCAGATTTGGTTTCCTGTTCCCCGTACAGGGGAGGGAATGAAAAGGGAATCGGGTGTAAATCCCGGACAGTCCCGCTGCTGTGAAGCTCCGCAGAAAGTTCCGAACATCTTAGCCACTGGTCTTACGACCGGGAAGGCTTCGGAACAGGAGTCAGTCAGAAGACCTGCCAGATCGATTCGACGTCGGAGGACCCCGAGGAATGGGCATTCGATATCGGTTGTGTATTGTATGATAATTTTAATTCCGAGGTTGTTCTTGGGGCTGCTGCTGTGCCGTTTTCAGCACACGGGTTTCGCTTTGCGGGGACAGCTCGGCCTAAAACGGGATTCGGTATGGAATTGCTCGCAAGGTTGTTGTTTGGTTCCGAGTCGCTTTGGGGCGGCGGTGTGGCTCATTCGGTGCTGGTGCTGGCGTTGGTCGTCGCCTTCGGCATTGTTCTGGGTAAGGTGAAGGTTGCCGGAGTGTCGCTGGGCGTAACGGGCATTCTGTTCGTCGGCATTGCCTTCAGTTATTTCGGCATGAACATCGACCAACATCTGATGCACTTCCTCAAAGAGTTCGGCCTGATTCTCTTCGTCTATTCTATCGGTTTACAGGTCGGTCCGGGATTTTTCTCCTCCTTCCGCAAGGGTGGCATCACGCTCAACAAATTGGCTGTGCTGGTTGTGGCACTCGGCATCGTTACGACGGTTGCCCTCTATTATGTCACCGGACTTCCCATGACGACGATGGTCGGCGTTATGTCGGGCGCCGTTACGAATACGCCCGGTCTGGGCGCCGCGCAGCAGGCTTTCAGCGACATGCATGCCGGGGCTGATGCGCCGGATATTGCAATGGGTTATGCGCTGGCTTATCCGCTCGGTGTCGTCGGAGCCATCCTGACCCTGCTGGCACTGCGCTGCCTGCTGCGCATCGACGTGCGGCAGGAGGAAGAGGCGGCCGGGTTGGGAACGGACGTATTGAAAGACCTGACGACCCGGCGGATTTCCGTCGAGATCACCAATCCTGCCGTCGAGGGTAAAAGTATCGCCGGAGTCCGGCATTTGGCTCTGCGCGATTTCGTCGTATCGCGTATCTGCCGTCCGGACGGAGTTCCCGAACTGGCCGATGCCGCGACGACGCTCCGCTGCGGCGACCGGATTCTGCTCGTGGCGGCGCCCAAAGATGCCGAAGCGCTTATCGCTCTGCTCGGCCGGGAGGTGGAGACCGAGACGATGATGCAGGATAAGAAGATGATCTCGCGGCGAATACTCATCACCAAACCCGAACTGAACGGCAGGACGTTCGCCGAATTGCGCGTCCGCACCACATGCGGTGTTACTATTACGCGCATCAACCGTTCGGGCATCGACCTTGTGGCTGCGGGGAATTTGCAGTTGCAGCTTGGCGACCGGGTGACGGTCGTCGGTCCCGAACTTTCGGTAGCTCATGCCGAACGTCTTTTCGGCAATTCGCTTAAACGGCTCAACCATCCCAACCTGATTCCTATTTTCATCGGTATTGCGCTGGGCGTCGTGCTGGGCAGCATCTCGTTTTGGATTCCGGGCGTTCCGCAGCCCGTAAAACTGGGACTGGCGGGCGGTCCGCTGATCGTGGCCATCCTGATCGGTCGTTACGGACCCCATTACCGGCTTATTACCTATACTACGATGTCGGCGAACCTGATGCTGCGCGAGGTGGGTATCTCACTTTTTCTGGCGGGCGTGGGGCTCGGCGCGGGGGAGGGTTTCGTGCCGACACTCGTTGCGGGTGGGTATGTCTGGATCGCTTACGGAGCCGTGATTACGATCGTGCCGCTTCTTTTGGCCGGACTTTTCGGCCGATTCTACTATAAGTTGAATTATTATACGCTGATAGGAGTGCTTTCGGGTGCTTCGACCAATCCGCCGGCGCTGGCCTACTCGACCGAGCAGACGACCTCCGACGCCCCGTCGGTGGGCTATGCCACGGTCTATCCGCTGTCGATGTTCCTGCGGGTGTTGGCGGCCCAGCTTTTGATTTTGATTTTCAGATAACCCCAAAAAGGCGCGGTTTGACATGGGACCCGTTACTGCCATAACAAGTCATTGTACAGAGATTAGTAGTCGGCCGCGCCTTTTTCTAAAATAACAGTTATGAATATCTTACTGTATGGAGTTCCGGCCGCGACGGCCGATGAAATCGCCGGACGATACGGCCTGAAAGTGGTGAATTCACCCGACAAGTTCGACGTGTCGGGCACGATGATGCTGGTTCCGCCGATCGATGCTCCGCGCTACCTTCTGGCTTTCTACAACGCCATGCTGCGCCACGAAGAGGATGTCGATGCGGTCATTATCTGCGGTGCAGAATCCTGTGCCGTCGTCAGTACGGTGCAGTATTGCACCCCGCAGGGGAAATTCTTTACCATATGCGGCGATCTCGACGGAGAGGAGCTGGCGTCGGAACTCTGTGGGCTTCTCGATTCGCTTTTCGCCGAAGGCAACCGTATCAATTTTTAGCTGTGGAAAGCAGAGGTATTACACGCAAGGTATCCTATCGTGTGATGGAATCGACCGTTGATTATTCGAGACGCCGGTAGTAATATAATGCCCGGTCGCCTGTGAAAGGCCGCCGCTTAATAGGGTGGCGTGCGAAAGTGAAAAGACCGGCAATCGTCATTTGCCGGTCTTTTCACGAGGCTTGGAATCAGTCTGTTGTTTCGGCATTATTAGGATAATAAAAGAGAGGTCTATATTTTGACCAAAATACGGAACTGCCGCCCCATGTGGCATAAACCCCATAAATTCTCAAAAGTTCTTTTTCAACGGTATCTTTTTCCGCATATTGTATATCCCATTTTTGGGGCTTATTGCGCAAAAAATAAGGTTTGTATGAATCGAGTATGTATTTTAACAGGGGTTTGAATATTTCCGGCTTGAATTGTTCCTTGTATTCCGTCAATACCCAACCGAAATGCAGAAAACAGTTATTCAGATATTGGGAGTTGTGCATGATGATCTTGTTTGCAAGGAGCATATATTCCTCTTGATATTTAGACACTCCGTTTACTTGGATTTCTTTCACCAAGCATGTTATGGCGTTATTCGTATGTTCGTCGTCGATCAGCAGTTCCGATAATTTGTTTCCGCCTCTGTGCTTGTTGTACAGCGATGTTGCTTTTTTTACGGATTGGCGGTACGTCGGAACCTTGTCGAGTACGGTTTTGTTTTGTCTTAAAAATTGCAGCATGATGCTTAGAATCTGTTTCCAGTTGCTAAAAAGATTGAACCCGTGATTCATTCCTTGTGCAGTTACATCATCTATGGCGTCTAATGCAATGAGCATTTTGTCATAAATCGTCGTTATTTGCAGTTCATCGAATCCGATATCATTTTGGATTGTATTGATATCCAGTATGTGTCCGTAATGGCTGACTTGATGTCTGTCTTCGCTTATTCCTGTAATCCACAGTGAATGGCTGTTTATGGCAATTTCTCGCAATTTAGCCTTTAATTCGGGAAAATCCTTTGCGAACCATGATACTCCTGTCAGCAGCGTGATGTCTTTGTACTTGTCCTCGGACAAAGACATGAATTTGCGGCACAATTTATTTTTATCGCTCACTTTCTGCGTGTTCAATAATACATAGAATTGTGCGGGCGTTTCTGCGACATCTATCAGGTTAGCTATTTTGCCGCTTATCGTATTGTTTAGCGAAGTCATCTGGTCGGATGCCGCGATGAGCAGCTCATTGTGAAAATTGTCTATTTTGGCGGGAACGGTGACGCATTCGTTTATTATTTGTTGCTTGAACTCGGTATCGCGTACCAACTCGACTGAATCGATGATGAAATCATAATCCGGAGATATGCGGTCCCGGTCCGGAAAATCCGGGGTGAATTCGAAAGAATCGTATACACGCTTGAATGAGTCGATCCATCTTTCGGGGGCGACAGCTTTCATGAAAATCGGTGCGGCGATGTAGATCGCATCTCTGACATTTTTCGGGCAATATGTATCCAGACTTGTTTGGAGCATCTGATTCAGCATGTCCGGAAGCATGGAAGACAGTTTATAATTATATATGTAATCTTGAGCTACTTTGCGAATAATATCTTTCGAGTTGCCGTACAGCAATGTAAAATATAAGCATGGATAAGGATAGTATTCATATATATTCTCGCATACGGCAATCCAGTTGTCTTTGTTCATGAAGATTAAATTCCGTGATTTGGTCGGTACGCCTAATTCAATGAACAATTGAATTATTTTTGTCGAATTGACCAATGGAACATTATACGTATTGTACTCGACGGTCTTTTGAACATTTCCGTACGGGACTTTGCTTTTCGATTGGGTTATTTGATCCTGCAGGGAGTCGATAAGCCGCCAGATTTGTGTCAAATCGGGGTTATGCTGTTCTACCCAATCTTTGCGCGTGCGAACTTCTTTATCCAATGATTTATGAGTGTCTTTATCGTTAAAAGAAATTCCTCTGATTTGCGGCAGGATGTCGAGTGCATATTTGTAGTCTTGTATGCATGTGAAATTTTCTCGATGCAGCAGGGTGAGAATCTGTTGCGGCTTTACTTTCGTGTCGTCGAAAACCGATAGGAGAATAAGTTTCCGCACTTTATTGAATGCGGCATTCGGATTCCATGCGTCGAGTAATTGTTTCGCTTTGCCGAACCGAAGTGCAAACAACTCACCCCATATGCATTCATACAGGGAATCCTCTTTTGCTTCGGGCAGCTCGTCGATAGGTTGGTTTTGTAAAATGCGCGAACGTAAAGCCAGAAGGGCATATTTAGTCCGGAGTTGATCTTCGATTTTCGTATCTTGTAAAAGCCGTTGGAGATGCTGGTTGTCCAGCACGGCGCTTAACGGCATCAGTTCACCTTTTATTGCCGCATATAGTAATCTTGCTGTTTCGACCTTACGGGGATCTTGCTCGATTAATTTCTTCGCCTTACTGAAGGTTGCAATACGGCGATGATGGCTGTAATCGGTTTGTGACGGAATCCTGTTGTACTCCGCGAGATTGTAAACACATTCGATTTGGGGAATGATGGCGTCGGTTATCAGCTTCTCAGTGGGATTTATCTGAATATTCTCCCATGCATTTTTATAATTTTCGTATTCGGTCTTGTCCGTTGCTATTGCATTCAGGAAATGGAGTATCCTCTCTTTGGGTGTTGAGGCGGTCGGGAACTCCTGTGCGAGATTGACCGGTTTTATGTAATGATTTTTCAGCAATAACAGTTTATCCTCTGTAAGGGGTGTGTCGTCCACATTGATAAAATATATGGGGTTGGTGTGCTCCTTGCGCTTTTTTTCGTTGTTTTTATCAAGGACCTCCTTTACCCAATCGATCCAAGCTAAGAAATTCGGGTCGTTTCCGGAAAAACCGATGAGACAGAAAGCTCCGCGAAGAAGCGATATCTTCATTAAGTTAACGAAAGCCTCGTGTTTGTGCGGATATTCGTCGTAATCCTCTTTGCAGATGATATAATGTCTATGGGTGTCGTTGTCGAATCCGTATGAGCTGACATTCGAACTTCGGAGGTTCCCGTGCAGTTTGTAGATATTCTTCTTATTCTCCGTAAGCGATATTTGAAATGCCTTCTCGATAAGTTGATAAACTTTTTCTCTCTTTGCTTCTGCCGAGTTTATTATACTTTCCAGTTCTGTTTTCTTAGTTTCGAATGCCGTGATGTTTTCCGCATGTTTTTCATCGATGGAATCTATATCGGTGAAAGGATTCAGTTTGACATCGGAATCTTTAAGGGCATCGTTCGTTTTTTGCAGAATCGTTTCGATGGATTCATGGTCGGTCGTCGACTTGCTGGAAGGCATGCGGAACTCTTCGATTTGCCTCTTTAACTGCGATACGGTTTCGGTATAGGAATTCTTCTGATTTTCGTGCCGTTCTAACTGACGAATCGCCTTGTTCTGTTCGTCGATGTGTTTTTCTGCGATATCCGTTCCCCCGAAAATATCTAACGTGTTGTCGTAGTTGAACGTGTAGATGTTCCTGATTCCGAGGGAAAGCAGTTTTTTATGGCACTCCAAGTAAGGTTGCGTATCGATGCATTTGTCATTGAGCATGACGACGTAGGTTCCATCGTCCTGTTTTTTCAAATACGGAGTGTGGGTCTCTATGTATACGTCGATAGCTTCATGGTAGCCTTTCCTGCGGACATATTCGGATGCAATTCCCAAATAACCTATTCGATGAATTATATTTCGTACGGCCCGTTTCTGCTTTTCCCGATTTTTGGATTCGCATTCCGGATACATTTCGGTTACCATCGGACATAGGAGTTCGTCCCATAAGGGGAATTTGTCGGATATGTTTTTGCTGAATCCGGCTCCGATGATGAAAGACATATTCCCGTCTTCGATACATTTTCGTATTTTCTTGATGCAATCTCGGTCTGTCATGGGTCGTAGTTTTGATGGAATATTTATTCTTTGGCCACTTTGAGCAGCTGTTTCGTTCAGTCCGACAGGAGCAAGGGAATATTCAGTATCCCTCCGTCCCGTTTCAGGTTGTTCATCGAGTAGCGCAGGGCCAGTTCGGGTGCGAACCGGTCGATGTATACGCTCAGGCTCCTGCCGCTGAGCGTGTCCCGGATTTGACCTCTGCGGGCAGCAGTGCCGTGTCGTTTTGTGGCAGGAAATCCACTTCGGCGGTTCCTTCCGAGGTCCAGTAGCGCGGCATCGCGTCGAAATGCGCTGCGAGGGATTGCAGCACTATGTTTTCGGCCATTGCACCTTTGAATTCCGTGTAGAGCGGATTCTCCGTCCAGAGTACTTCGGCCGGAAGTTGAGCCATAGCGCGGAGCAATCCTCCGTCGCACAGGTAAACCTTGAATGCCGACAGGTCGTATGCATTCAGGGACGGCTCCGGTTTTGATGAGTTTGTAGACGAACTTCCGGTTTTCGCGTGCCAGTTGCGAGGGGATGGAGTTCCAGATCGCCGCTATGCGGGGTATGTCTTTCGCCGGGGCATGCATGGTGAAATCCAGCGAGTAGGCCGTGGGTATGGCCTGCTGAATCTCCTCGACCTGCTGAACTCCGCATTTTTCGTCCATCTCCATCGCAGCGTTCACCGAACGTTGCACTCCCCGTATCAGGTCGGCAAGCGTCCGTGTTCCGTTCTTTTCTCTGCTCCAGAATCCTCGCATGGCAGTTCGTGGGATTTTGAATGAATTAGTTTGTCTAATCTAAATATACAATTTTCAGTTGTAGTTTCAAAATGTTTCCTCAAAAAAATCGATCAGGGAATGCAGTACTGTCAATAGAAAACTCCGGCTCACAATGAGAGGGGCAGAGGAAGCCCCTCCCGGATACGCACATCGCTCGAATGCGTCGTATCGTACCCCGGCTTTCGGGAGAAACTGCTGTCATGAAATATAACCTGTATGAATTGTGAATTGGGGCAGTTTCTATTTTGGACCGTATTTACTCTCCGACATACATGTCGAAGATTTCATGCCGGTCGAAATCGAGCCAGTACCGCAGTGCCAGCGCCCTCACGTACTGCCAGTAAGGTTCTGTCAGATTGCCGTATAGTTTGATCCCTCGCTTCACATCCCTGCGGATACGGTCGGCATACCGGGGTTTCAGGACTAAACGTATCGTCTTGTCCTTGAAAGTGAAACGGGCTTCGGGACGCGGCGTGTCGATTTCCGCGACGGTAATCAGCCCATGTCCGACGGAGGCCCCCGTTCCGACCTGCAGTCCGTCGTTCATACAGCTCACGGGCGGTTTATGCCCTGCATAAGTCGTGACGAGAATGTCGTCCACGCCGATATTGAAATACTCGCGGGCACGGATTCCCATTTTGACGCCGATCGTGGCGTAAATCCCCAGATGGCCGTGCAGTTCGTTGGTCAGCACGCCCGCACGCCATTCGCTCAATCCGTGGCGGGCAACCGCCGAGTCGATGATCGGAACGACATCCGCCGCATAGAGTGCGCCGCCGACCGGAAAGCCGTAAAACACCCGGCTCTCGCTGTCGGGCTTGCCCCGGAGAATCGCCGTCAGTCGTGTCTGCGCTTCCGCCGCCGCGCTCTTATCCGACAGTTCGCACGCCCGAACCGTCCCGTTCAGTTCCCGGATGGAAAACAGCTCCGGAGCGAACAGATAAACCGCGACCAGATCGTCCCAAGCTTCCAGATGACGCTCGCTGATCAGTTTTGCCAGCGGGGGCGTACGGTGGGTCGCGGCGATCTTCCGGGCGTAGACGTTCGGCACGGCCGCCACCGAATCGATCAGGGCTGGCGTAACGACGACCGGACATGCCGGGTTTGCCGACACGACCGTTACGGGCACGCCGCTCGCCAGTACATAACGGGCGGCGACGCTGTCCGTCTCGAAATTGGCTCCGGAGAGCGGTTCGGCCCGGCTGTTGTACCAGACGATCCGGTCGATCCGGTCGCCGGAGGCGGGATTTTCCCGCAGAACGTCGTATAGATTCGTCAAAGCACCGAGGGCGATGACGACGACCTTTTCCTCTTCGTTTTCGAGGGTTTCGGCGATTAACGCCTGCGCCGGGGAAAAATCCCCGTCACCGGCTGCCGCGTCGCCCCAGTCCACCTGCGCGGAATGGGCGCGCCACGCAGGCGCGGGGGCATTCACCGCACGTCCCGCACCGACCGGAACGCCTTCGTGGTAGAAGGAATCGAGAAGCGCACGCACACGTACGGCGGCGCTGTCGGGAAGCAGCGCCCCTTCCGAAGTCGTGACGGCGAGCACCTCCACTTCGCGGTTGCCCAGCAGCATGCAGAGGGTGCGCAGATCGTCGGCGGCGCCGTCGGTGTCGACGACGGCATGGAAACGGGCTTTGCCCGAATGCGCATGGCAGGGAGCAAGGAAGGCTGACAGTATGACCGCCAACAGGCCCCGGCAGAAAAAGCACTGACGAATTGTCATGGTCTCGGATCGTATTAGAAATTAACATTCATACCGCCCAGCGCCGTTGCTTTCGGCATGGGAAACCCGTCGTTGATCTCATAACGCTGCGCCAGCAGGTTCTCGCCCCGCACGAACAGATCGAGCCACCGGGTCGCGCGGAAAGTGACGCTGGCGTTCCACAGCACGAAATTATCCTTCGCTACGGGTTTGACCGAAGTGTAAAGTCCGTGAACATACTGCACGCCCGTCGATGCCTTCCAACGTCTGCGCGAAAAATCGACCCCGGCGTAGAGCTTGTGTTCGGGAGCCGCAACCACCGGGTAGGCCATATGGAGGTAGCTGTAGTTGGCCGAGACAGCCCACACGGGGTTTATGCGGCAGGCCGCGTCGCCCTCGACGCCCCAGTTCTCGATCCGGCCCGTATTGATGTTTTTCGGGCGTCCGTCCACCGGGACGGTCTGGATCATGTTGTCGCCGTCGATATAGTAGACGCTGACTCCGTACGAAAGCGCCCCGCCCGAAACGCGCTGCGTGAACGAAAGTTCGTAGTTCATCAGTTTTTCGGGTTTCAGATCGGGATTCTGCGGCGGAAACATATACATTTCGCGGATCGTCGGGAAACGGAATCCTTTGCTGACCATCGCCTTGATCTGGGCGTTGTGCGGCAGCAGGAACGACAGTCCGCCCTGCGGCACCCACTCCGTACCCGCATGCGAATGGTGATCGAGGCGCAGTCCGGCATCGAGCGTCAGCCAGTGCGTCAGGCTCTGGCGGAAATCGACATAGACGGCCGCTTCGTCCATCGTCTTGTCGGCCGTGGTTTTATCCGGAGCCCCGTCGGTAAAGGCGTTCCACGCCTTGCCGCCGAAATGCTGCCAGTCGACGCCCACGGTCAGGCGGTTGCCCCTGAAAAGCGCGACGCTCTGATACCACGATACGCCCAGCATCCTGTCGCGGGAGTTGAAACGGTAGTTCAGCGGCTCTTCGCCGGGCGAGTGACCGTCGTTGATCCTATGTCGTCCCCAGTTGTAGAAGAAGCTCAGGGTTCCGGAAGTCCTGCCGTAATCGTTGCGCAGTGCGAACGACGTCATGCCGCGGGTAATACGCTGCCTGTTGTCCAGAATGGGCTCCGAAACGGAGCCCGGATTCCGGGCGTTGAAATGCGTGAGGTTCACGTCGGCGTAGAGATCCCACGCTTGGGCAATCCGGTAACCCAGCTTGGCGTAACCGCCGTACTGCTCGAAGCCCATGTTCCTGCGATGCCCGTCGGTGCGGTTGTAAGAGCCGGTCACCGTACTCGTAAAACGTCCTGCCCGAACCTGATTCGTAACCTCGGTTTCGAGCGTATTGTAGGACCCGTAACCGGCATGGAGATCGGTTTTCACCCCGTCCTCGTACATCCTGCGCGTCACGATATTGATGACGCCGCCCATGGCGTTCGAGCCGTACAGCACCGAAGCGGGGCCGCGCACGACTTCGACCCGGTCGGCCAGCATCGACTGGCAGGCGTCGGCGATCGGATGCCCCATCAGCCCCATGTACTGGGGATGGCCGTCGATCAGCACCAGCAGACCCGTTGTGGGACCTCCGCCGACACCGCGCAGCGTCATCTGCCCGGCAGCCCCGCCCGAAACGCCGTACCCCATGATGCCGCGTCCCGTAACGAACAGTCCCGGAATCTGCTCGGTCAGCGTCGGCAGCAGCGACGGCTGGAATCCCTCGGCGATCTTCTGCCGTCCGACGACGGAAATGGTCATCGGCAGATGCCGGACGTCGGTTTCATGCCGGGTTCCGGTGACCACGACCTCCCCGATCGGGTAGGTTTTCCCGTTACGCAGGCTGTCGGCGGTCTCGGACCGCAGGGCGCACACGGGGACGATACCGCCCAACAGCAGCAGGACAAACAGTTTAGACTTCATCTTCTCGCATTATGTTTTACTTGGACATTTGTTTTATCTTCTTGCAGCGCATCCTCCCCCTTCACCAATTCTTGTTCCAAAATCCCCCGGCGGAGCGAAGAAAGTGCAAATCCCGGAAACGCTCCGGATCGGACGGATGGCGTCCCTTTCGGCGCGTTTCTTGTTCTGAGCCGGATAAACGCTCATTATGGAAAACACCCGGCAACCGATCCCGTTACGGATCCGGCAGCACCTGCGCGATGCCGTCGGACGCATGCACCCTTCCGTCTCGTTCGTCTCCTGCATCGGTGTGCTGCTGGCCTATCTGACGGGCGTCTACATAACGGGATCGCTCCACGAGGCGTCGCGCTGGATGGGGGCCATGCTGGCCTGCACGTCGCTGGTAGTCGTCCTGCAATCGCACAACTACAAGGATTCGCTGCGCGCCGGATGGACCCGGGTGCTGGGAACCTTCCTCGGAGCGCTCGTCGCCTACATATACCTCAAGATATGGCCCTTTTCGATCGTCGGGATGCTCGCCTCGGTCTTCGTGCTGGAGATGCTCTGCATGCTGGTCGGAATCTACCAGAACAACCGCATCGCCACCATCACGCTGCTCATCATCCTGCTCGTCTCGCAGATGACGCCCCACGTCTCGCCGGCCGTAAACTGCCTGCTGCGCTTTACCGAATCGGTCGTCGGCGTGGGAGTGGGCGTTGCGCTGCTGTGGGTGCTCGAACGGTGGAAACGATGGCTCGAACCGCAGGAGGGTGCAGACACATCTACCGATAAAAATATGAACATGGACACGATGCCCCTGCGTTGGGGCCACTTCAGAGTGCTTATCGTCGCTTCGCTCGGACAGATCACCGGAGCAGGGCTGGCGACGCTGGTCGGCGTCATACTGCCGATGATCCAGATTTCCCGGCATCCCGGACTTACCTCCCTGCAACAGGGACTCGTGGCGGCGACCAGCCTCGTCGGCATCATGGTCGGCTCGGTGCTGTTCGGAGCGTGGAGCGATAAAAAGGGATACCTGTTTTTCTTCCGGTTCTGCCCCGCACTCATCCTCGCGGCCTCGCTGTTCACCTTTTTCACGGCCGACCTCTTCGGGCTGGTCACGGGGCTGTTTTTCATGGGACTGGGCATCGGCGGCGGTTACAGCCTCGATTCGGACTACATCTCCGAGATCATGCCCCGGCGGTGGAAACTGCTGATGGTCGGTGTAGCGAAAGCCGCTTCGTCGTTGGGCAGCATCGCAGCGGCGGCCATCTGTTTTTCCCTGCTGCGGGAGTGGCACGATCCGCACCTGTGGAACCGGCTGCTGCTGCTCGTCGCAGTCATGGCGGTCGTCATGCTGCTCTGCCGCATACGTTTCGAACAAAGTCCCGGATGGCTCATCGCCCACGGGCGCATATCCGAAGCCGAAAAGGCCGTGCGCTATTTTCTGGGCCCCGACGTGGAGATCGGCGAAATCCGCAACCGCCCCAATAAAACGCAGATGCCGAAGGTGGCTTGGAGCGACCTTTTCAAACCCGGTCAGGTGAAAAAAGTGATTTTCAGCGGCATTCCGTGGGCCTGCGAGGGATTGGGCGTCTACGGCATCGGGGTATTCCTGCCCGTGCTGGTCATGGCGCTGGGGCTGGAAACGGGGTCCGAGTCGGCCTTTTCACGAATCACCGATTCGGTGTTGCTGACCACATGGATCAACCTCTGCATCCTGCCGGGATTCGTACTTGGTCTGCTGCTCGTGAACCGCTGGTACCACGTGCGGACCCAGACGTGGGGATTTATCCTCTGCGCCGCGGGCATGGGCATCCTGCTGGCGGCCTACGAATTCCACTGGCCGGTCTGGATCGCCGTATCCGGGTTCATGCTCTTCGAACTGTTCCTCAATGCGGGCCCCCACCTGATGACGTTCATCATTCCGCCCCAAATCTATTCCGTCGCCGAGCGCGGCGCGGGTGCGGGACTTGCCGCGGCCTTTGGCAAACTGGGCGCCGTCGCCGGCGTCGTCGTCATTCCGATACTGCTCAAATGGGGCGGCGCTTCGCTGGTGCTTTGGGTGACGATCGGCGTGCTGCTCGCCGGGGCGCTGGTTACGGCCGTCGTCGGCCGGGAGGTGCTTCCCGACAAGGGGCGGTCCGTTCGTCCCGAAATCCGGCGCGACTGACCGTCAAAGGGCGTACTCCCTTTTCAACGCACGTTTCATCCGCAGTTCGCAAGGCTGCTCCAGCCCGCACTCTTCGAGCAGGGCCAGATCGCCGAATACGTGTCGCGTACTGCCGTCGGCCACGATCCGGCCCTCTTTCATCACAATGGTGCGGTCGCAAAGGTCGAGCACCATCTCCATATCGTGCGTGGCGATCAGCGTCGTATGGCTGAAACGGCGTGTCAGGTCTATGATCTGCCGCCGGGCGCGGGGATCGAGATTCGAGGTCGGCTCGTCCATGACGAGCACCGACGGCTCCATCGAAAGGACCGTCGCTATCGCAACGCGCTTTTTCTGTCCGCCCGAAAGCCGGAAGGGCGACGCCCCGCGCAGATCGAGCGCACCGACGGCATCGAGGGCTTCCGTGACGCGGCGGCGTATCTCTTCGGGTTCGAGACGCATGTTCGAAGGTCCGAAGGCCACATCCTCCTCGACCGTGGGCATGAAGAGCTGGTTGTCCGAATCCTGAAACACCAGCCCCACCGACTGCCGCACCAGCGGCAGCGTCCTGCGCGTGAGCTTGATCCCGCCCATGACCACTTCGCCCTGCGAAGGTATCAGCAATCCGTTGGTGTGCAGCAGCAGCGTCGATTTCCCGGCTCCGTTGGCCCCGACTAGGGCGACCTTCTCCCCGTGCGTGATGCAGAACGAGACGCCGCAGAGCGCTTCGTAACCGTTGGGATAACGGTAATGCACATCGTCGAACCGGAGGTAGTGGTGACTCATCTCAGAGGTTGTTTATCAGCATCGAAAGGTTTTCGGCCGGACGGCACAAGCGCAGCAGGACGAACGCCGAGCACCACACTGCAAGAAACAGGGTATCGCGAATTTTCCATGCCGGGCATTCGAACACTCCTTCCGGGATGCGTCCCGTGAATCCACGGGCGAGCATCGCCCGGCTGATCCTTTCGGCCCGGTCGAAGGTGCGGATCAGCAGTTGCCCGACGAGCGTCCCCCAGACTTTGAGCGGGTAGGATTTGCGGCCGAAACTCCTCGCGTCGCGGGCCTGCTGCATGGCCGCGGCCTCTTCGATCAGGACATAAAGGTAACGGTAGACGAAAAGCAGCTGCGTGGTGAAAACGGCCGGCACGCCGAGCCGCTGCATGCTCCGGCAGAGACCGTAGTAGCCGGTGCTGCCGATCAGTACCAGCAGCGCTTGCACCGAAAGCAGTCCGCGCAGGACAATCGAGAGAAACGAAATCCAGCCGGCGGTGACGACCAGCGCACCCATCCGGAAAACCGGCTCGCGGTCGTAGAAAAGGTTGAAAACGCCGATGAAGGCGACGAAGGGCAGCACGACGAGCGACCGCCGGAAAATCGTTCCGTAACTCAGGCCGCCCATCGCGCAGGTGACGATCGGAAAGACGAAAAACAGCAGCAGTTCCGGAAGCCTGCAGAGCGGCACGGAGAGCATCGTCACGAGAAAAGCCACCGTGACGAGCAGTTTGGACCGGGCGTCCGTGCGATGGAGCGGACGGCGCGGATGCAAAGTCCGCTCCATCGCATCCAATGCGCAAAGTACGTGCTGCAATCTGTTTTTCATTCCTGCTTTTGTCCGGCGCGGAACAGACAGGAGGCGCCGAATACGGCCAGCAGAATGGCCCCGCTTCCTACGATTCCCGCAAACGTCGTGTTGTAATCGGGTATCACGGCCGTCTTCTCCTGAAGGGCGGCGGCTCTGCGGTGCAGGTCGTCGGACGCAGGGTCCAGCTCGGCCTGCCCCGCCGTCTTTTCGATCGACCACTCCAGTCCGTCGGGATCGGACGAAGCGATCCATGAGAACGACCCGGCGACGAGCAACGCCGCCAGCGCGATCGCCGCAAGGGCCTTTCCGAGTCTCCGTCTTCCGGAGGCGCGTTCCCGGCGGATGCCGTACAGCAGTTCGGGCTTATAACGCTGCACGACGCAGATCACCGCCGCCGTAGCCAGTCCCTCGCCGATACCTATAAACAGATGGATCGGGAGCATGAACAGCAGAAACCGCCCCATCGGCAGCGCGGTGATGCCCGACGCTCCGGTTTCGATCGTTACGGCCAATGCCCCCAGTTCGAGTCCGACCACCGAGGCGAGCAGCGACGCAGCGATGATCCGCCCCGGCGATGCGCCGCGTTTGATCAGCGGCCGGAACAGCAGCGGATAGGCCACCAGACACGACAATACCGCCATATTGAGGATATTGGCGCCCAAAGCCATGAAACCGCCGTCGGCGAAAACGAGACACTGGATCACCAGCACCGAAGCCAGCGTAAGCAACGCCGCCCATGGGCCCAGTATCGCCGAGAGCAGGATACCGCCGACCAGATGGCCGCTCGAACCCGTTCCCGGAATAGAGAAATTTATCATCTGGGCGGCAAAGATGAAGGCGCCCATCACGCCCATCAGCGGAACGATGTGCTCGTCCCGCGCATCGGGTTCGCGGCGGGCGTTTCGCGGATGCTTGACTTTCCAGATCGCCGTTCCGAGCAGGACCAGCGATACGGCTCCCGTAACGGCAAATACCGGTGGGGAGACCAGTGCGTCGGACATGTGCATAGTTGTCGTTTTTCAGGTTTTCGGATCGCCCCGCCCGGTCCCTGCCGGACCGGACGGACGGTTATTCCGTTTTCGCACCCGGTTGCTGCGCCGCCAGATGCTTCTTGTTCTCCGGATACCAGTTCGAATGGTCGGGCCTCTCTTCGTCGTCGAACCTGACGAGCGGCAGCAGGAAGAGCCACGTCGTGATGCAGAACGGCCCGGTCAGGGTGGCGATTCCGACGGGCGCCATCAGCATATACATGCCGGCCTGAATGAACACCGTCACCAGAATTCCCAGAACGGCCCACAGCGCCGAGCGGAAATTCGGCTTGTAGAACACCGTCGCCAGCGCAATGGCCGTCAGCACGGGGCTGTATCCGTAAAGTCCGTCGGAGATGTCGGAACCCGACGCTTTCAGCGCGATGACCACGAGCAGCGCCAGCGCCGAGCCGATCGCGGCCCAGAGCGCTGCCCAGCGATTGCAAAGGAACAGGCCCGCGAGGAAACAGATTCCCGTCACCCACGAATTGATCAGAAAGATCTGCCCGATGCCTTTCAGCCAGTAAACCGCCAGATCGCCCAAACGGATGCTCTCCAGCGACGAGAAAGCCGCCGGAAGTGCCGGATCGGCCATATGCGTCGTCGGAAGCCCGTGCATGGCGCGCGCCGCGAGCAGAAACATCCACGTGCAGAAGACGAACGGGAAGGTGAACGAATTGACTTTCCAAGGCGCCATCACGTTGTTGAATCCCGTGCGCACCCATGTCGTCAGCGCCGCACAGAGCGCCAATGCCAGCCACATCCAGACGGTGTTGCCCATGAATGTAGGAAACGCGCACCCTACCAGCACGCCGTTGAAGCCCCAGAGTCCCTGCTCGCCGTCCTTGGCCGGAAAGCCAAGCAGATACCCCGTCACCGTGGAGACGGTCACGCCCAGCAGGGCGCCCCAGCCCACAAGTCCCTGTCCCTCGGCATAGGCGCCCCAGAAAATGCCGATCATAAACAGGAGTCCCGTCCACGCGCTGTTCTGAAACATCACCTGCCCGGTTCCGCGCAGCAGAATTTTGATAAACTCGAAAGAGCCTCCGCCGGCCCCTCCGGATCGAGCGATCGTATTTGCCATACTTACAATTATTTAACCATTAACAAAATTCCTATCGCCATGGAAACTCTTCGGGCAAAGGTTTGCCCTTGATTTCCTGCCGGACCGAGGAGCAGAATTCGCGGATGAGTTTCTTCACGGGCGCCGCCTCCTCGCCCAAGACCTTGTAGAGCAGCCCCGCATCGTTCGGCAGGCGCGTGATGCCGGCGGCCAGCCGGCGGTCGCGGTCGATGAAAGCCTCTGTCCGTTCGTAGATGCTGTCGGCATGTTCCGGAGGCGTCAGCACGATCACGTTGGCGAAAACGTCGTATCCGTTCATCGCGCCGAGCGTCGACGGCGGGTACATTTCGGGCCGTATGATGAATTTCTCGCGGAACAGCCGCTCCCCGTCGGGACGTTCGGCATGGGAGCAGACCGAAAGAATGTCGTACTGGAAGGTTTCGCCCCGGTCGAAATACTTGCGGCCGCTCATGTAAATCTCCGAATAGAACAGCGTGGCCGACGGAGCGATGCGGATCGTCGTGTCGGCGATGAACCGCGTGTGCCGGCATGGGATGGTCGGTTCGGGCAGGTATTCCAGATAGGCGTTCTCTTCGAGCTCGAACGTCTGCGTCAGTCCCGAATAGTTGTAGCGCATTTCGGCCAGTTTGGTCGCCGCTCCGGTCGAAATGTGGGCATAGGCGCCTTCGCGGACGACGAAACGCTGTTCATAGCGATCGCCGTCCACGTTGGGGCCTCCCGAGGATAGGATGTAAACGCACGGCATCTCGGGCATGCCTTCGTCGAAATAGAGTTCCTGCTGGACGATCAGCGGCGCATGCCGGTCCAGATCGCGCATGATCGACCTGCCGTCGTCGTCGAGTTCGAATCCCAGAAAAAGATACCCCATCTTGCCCGGAGTGCCGACGGGCATCGCCTTCGGCTCTTCGAGGTAGGGACTCATCTCTTTGGCTGCTGCGAAATTCATCGTACGGCGCCGGTTAGGGTTTCCGAAACCTTCTCCTTGTCGTTGTCGAGGTCGAAAAGCGCCATCCGGCGGATCAGGGCGACCAGTTCGTCGATCCCTTCGCCCGTCATGCAGTTGGTGAATACGAACGGCTTGCCCGGACGCATCAGCTCGGAATCGCGCCGCATCACTTCGAGGTCGGCACGGACATAGGGGGCCAGATCGGTCTTGTTGATGACCAGAATATCGGACTGGGAAATTCCCGGTCCGTCCTTGCGGGGAATCTTGTCGCCGGCGGCCACGTCGATCACGTAGATGAAAAAATCCACCAGCGCAGGGCTGAACGTGAGGGTGAGGTTGTCGCCGCCCGATTCGATCAGCACCACGTCGCCGTCGGGAAACCGGGCCTCCATCTCCTCGACCGCCGCGATGTTCATCGAAGGGTCCTCGCGCACGGCCGTATGGGGGCACGCTCCGGTCTCGACGCCGATGATCCGCTCCTCGACAAGGATGCCCTTCAGCATTTTACGCACGTGCTTGGCGTCTTCCGTGGTCACCACGTCGTTGGTTATCACCAGCACCTTGTAGCCCATGTCCAGAAGCCGCGGGGTGATCGCTTCGATCAGCGCCGTTTTGCCGGAGCCCACGGGGCCGCCGATTCCGATTCTGCAAGTTGTATTGTTGCTCATAATTTTATCTTTCTGTTTTTACATTCGTTTATACCGGGGGCAGCGCAAATCCGGCTCCGAACGACCCGGCCTGCCGTCGCCCTTAAATAAGGCTTCTTAAGCCTTAATTCATAAACATGCGTTTGGTTCCCTTTTCGTGCAGCGAGGCGAGAATGTCGATCTGCGGCACGAAGGTATACATGTCGTCGAAATCCATGTCGCCCGCCGTGTCATAGAGCTCGCCGAGCTTTTCGGCGGCCCGGAACAGGATGCGCTGCGTGTCGTAGTGCGACACGCGCACGCAGCGGAGGGCCGCGCTGACGACCATGTTGACCACACCGTACTGGTGGGAGCAGAAAAGCTCCTTTTCGGAGATTCCGCAGGCCGCGAATACGATCCCCTGCGCCACGGGATAAGTGCCGGGGGTACGGCCGCCGGCGATGTCGCCGAGCCACCGCGCTGCGGTTTCATCGGGAAAGATATGTTTCGACAGCTCGGCCAGTTTCTTGCCCATGCGCCGGGTCATCAGCCGCGCCTCGGCATTCATCTTGCAGAGAACGGCCTGACGGTCGGCATTGAGGATACCCTCGTAATAACCGAGGTTATAGCTGCGGAAAGCGTGCAGCGCCGCGACTCCGTCGGTGAAGGCGGCCTGCCGGACAATGTCCTGCGTGTATTGTTCGAGCGTCGCGGCGTCGTGCACCAGTCCCTCCTCGGCGGCCGTTTCCAGTCCGTTGGAGAAGGAGAAGGTCCCGACCGGAAAGGCCGAGTCGGTGAATTCGAGCAGCCGCATGACGGTTGTTGCGTCGTCGGTCATAAGGGCGGATTTAATGCGCGTGCGCATGTTCGTGATGGTGGTGTACGTCGCTGTCGGGGCCCGTGCCGCCGAACAGACGCCGGATTTCGTGGGGCGCCAAGTAGGGAATCACCTCCGAACCGGGCTGGAACGAATAGGCGACACCTTCTATATGGTGCGTACGCATCACGCTGTCCATCACTTTTTTATCCACCGTCAGCGGTATGTATACCTTCGTCCCCTTGACCACTGCGGGCCAATGCTGGTTGCCGATGGCATGACCGAGTTCCACCGAGATGTGGATGATCGTTTCCGGCGTTTGACGCGCCAGTTCCGAAAGGTCCGCGACCAGCACGTCGTTGAGCCGGATGCGGATGGCCGCGATGCGGCGCTGTTCGGGCAGGTACTCGATAATATCGCCGTCGAGCATCTGCCAGTGGCGTTTCAATGCCACGGCGTATTCGTTTTCCCGGTCGCCTTTAATCACGAAGCGGCTTTTCTGGGCCGTCCACTGGTCGAGGTCGATATATTCGATTTCGGCTTCCCGCGCTTTCTCCGCCCATTCGGGATCGTGCAGGTTGCCTATGATTTCCGTATAGATTTTCATCGTATGTGTGTTTTGGGAGTTTGCACCGACCTCCGGGAGCGGCGCGCACGGCCGCTCCCGGAATCGGAAGATGCTCTAACTGAACCAGAGCAGCTGGCTCAGGGGGAATTTGTCGGCCGGCTTGACGTAGGCCCGGATGTCGTTGACCAGCACGTCGAACGTTTCGGGATTCACGTCGATCTTCGGCATGCCGCCGTTGCGCACCATGTTGTATTTGGTGAGCTGGCGGGTGCGGCGCACGGGCTGCACCATGCGATGCAGGTGAAGACGCTCCTTGATACCGCTCTGGAACGCGGCGTTCGATACGAACGAAAGGCAGGTTTCGGGCAGCGTGCGGCCGAAAGCGCCGTACATCGGACGGTAATAGCACGGCTGCGGCGTCGGGAGCGATGCGTTGGGGTCGCCCATGTTCGACCAGTTGATCAGGCCGCCTTTGATGACCATCTTGGGTTTGGCGCCGAAGAACTGCGGCTCCCAGAGTACGAGGTCGGCGACCTTGCCCTTCTCGACCGATCCGAGGTAGTCCGAAACGCCGTAGGTGATGGCCGGGTTGATCGTGATCTTGGCGATGTAGCGCAGTACGCGGAAGTTGTCGTTGCCGTCGGCGTCCTCGGCGAGCTTGCCGCAGGCGTTTTTCATGAACGACGCCATCTGGAACGTGCGCATGAACGATTCGCCGATGCGGCCCATGGCCTGCGAGTCGGACGAAACCATCGACAGCACGCCCAGATCGTGCAGTACGTTCTCCGCGGCCTGCGTTTCGGGCCGCACGCGGCTCTCGGCAAAGGCCACGTCCGACGGAATCTTCGGATTGAGGTTGTGGCAGACCATGATCATGTCGAACAGCTCGGCCTGGGAGTTGATGCCGAACGGCAGGGTGGGGTTGGTCGACGACGGCAGCACGTAGGGCATCGACGCCACTTTCAGCAGGTCGGGGGCGTGTCCGCCGCCGGCGCCTTCGGTGTGGTAGGTGTGGATCGTGCGGCCGTCCATGGCGGCGATCGTATCCTCGACGTATCCGCTCTCGTTGAGCGTATCGGAGTGGATGGCCACCTGCACGTCGAAACGGTCGGCGACCGCCAGCGCGGCGCGGATCGCAGCGGGAGTCGCGCCCCAGTCCTCGTGAATCTTCAGGCCGCAGGCCCCGGCTTCGATCTGCTCTTCGAGCGGCTGGTTCATCGAGCAGTTGCCCTTGCCCAGCAGGCCGACGTTCACCGGAAGCCCCTCGATCGACTCCAGCATACGCTCGATGTTCCAGCGGCCGGAAGTGATGGTGGTGCCGTTACTGCCGTCCGTGGGGCCGATTCCGCCGCCGAACAGGGTTGTAATGCCGTTGCTCAGGCAGGCGTAGGCCTGCTGCGGGGAGATCATGTGCACGTGGCCGTCGATGCCGGCCGCCGTCAGGATCAGGTGTTCGCCCGATATCGCGTCGGTTGCGGTGCTGGTCACCAGATCGGGATGCACGCCGTGCATGATATTGGGATTTCCCGCCTTGCCGATGCCGGCGATCTTTCCGTCCTTGATGCCCACGTCGGCCTTCACGACGCCCAGATTGGCGTCGATGACCGTCACGTTGGTAATCACGAGGTCGAGCGACCCTTCCTTCGAAGTCATCGTATTGGCCAGCCCCATGCCGTCGCGGATGGTCTTACCGCCGCCGTAAACGACTTCGTCGCCGTATTCGCGCAGGTCTTTTTCGATCTCCACGTAAAGATCGGTGTCGCCCAGCCGGATCTTGTCGCCGACGGTGGGCCCGAACAGGTTGTTGTATTCCTGACGTGAAATTGTTGCCATATCCTCTATTTTTTAGTGTTGTTGCTTTTTTTCATAGCGGCCTCGGCATCGCTTTCCGAAATGTTTTTGAACCCCTCGTGCCGGACTTTGCGCACGGCCTGCATACGTGCGGGGAAATAGGTGGGCGCATCCTCGTCGCCCGTATATCCCATCACCAGCCCGTTGAAGCCGATCACGCGGCGTTTGCCCGAATAGGCCACGACCTCGACCTCTTTCTGGTCGCCCGGTTCGAAACGGATGGCGGTCGTTGCGGGAATGTTCAGGTGACAGCCGAAAGCGGCGTCGCGGTCGAACTCCAGATAACGGTTGACCTCGAAGAAATGGAAATGCGAACCTACCTGAATCGGACGGTCGCCGGTATTGCGCACGACAAGCCGCACGGTCTTGCGGTTGTTGTTGTACTCGATCGGGGCGTTCATCAGGATTACTCCGCCGACGATGACGGGCTTTGCGGGTTTGAAACCGGGCTTATTCGGATAGAGACTCGCCGCCTGCGCCTGATTTTTCGCAGGGGCGGGATTTTTCGTATTCATACTCTGGATGTTTAAGATTACTTAATGGGATGGTGGATGCTCACCAGACGGGAACCGTCCGTAAACACGGCTTCGACCTGCAGCAGGTCGATCATGTCGGCGACGCCCTCCATGACGTCGCTTTTCTTCAGTACGCTGGCCGCTCCTTTCATAACCTCTTCCACGGTCTTGCCTTCACGCGCTCCCTCCAGTGCCGTGGATGTAATATAGGCTACGGCCTCCGGATAATTCAGTTTCAGCCCTTTTTTCATACGCCGTTCGGCGACCATACCGAGCGAAAGCAGCATCAACTTGTCGATCTCTTTCGGTGTCAAGTGCATAGTAAACGATTTTTACTGTTAATCCGGCTCCGCATCCCCGAAGGACATACATACCCCGCCGGGGCAGCGGTCCGCCGGTACTGATCTGGGGTGATTTCAAATAGGATGCCAAAAGCCGCCCCGCGGCGATTCGCGGCAAAAAACGGAAGCCCGGTGGCATTAAATTTGTTCGGGAAAGAATCCGAATGGTAGAATCAACTAAAAACGTGTGAATTATGTTTAAAGCGATGATAATTGCGGGGCTCGGCGGTTTTATCGGCACATGCCTGCGCTTTCTGACGGGAAAACTGGCCCATGTCATTACGGTTTCGGCGTTCCCGTGGGGTACGTTCGCCGTCAATATTATCGGAAGCTTCGTGATCGGCATCTTTTTCGGTCTGGCCGAGAAAACCCACGTCATCTCGCCGTCGATGAACGTCTTCCTGATCACCGGCTTCTGCGGCGGATTCACCACCTTTTCGTCGTTCGCCGACGACATGTACCTGCTCCTGCAGCAGAAACACTGGCTCTATTTCGGCCTTTACGTCGGCCTGAGCTTCATGCTGGGACTGATACTCGTATGGCTGGGGCGCTCGCTGATAAAGGCGGTATAGCGGCTGCCTAGTCAGTGATTTTGTCGGGCCTGCCGGCCTCCGCCTTGCAGAGGGCGCCGGAGCTTCCCTGCCGGGGCAGGGCGATCTCCGGCTTCCGGGAGGAGCTTTCCTCGCGGAACTCGAACGATCTCCTCCCGTTCCCTGCGGGACGTCCTCCCTGCGCTCGGACGTATTTCGCCCCCTCCCGAAAAATGCGGAAAGGGGTGTTTCGCATCCTGCATGATCCCCCTTTTTCCGGGGTATTCCAACCGGTGCTCGACAGCATCGGTTTTTCTTTTGATTGCCGCCTGTCTTCTTCCGCACCTTGTCGTGTTTGTGTGGTTTCCCGTAAACCTGCTTTGCTCATGTAGCTCATAAACAGGATTTTTTGTCGTTTTTACGAAATTTTTTGTCGCAAATTCGAAAAGGTGTTTGGTTCGAGGTATAGTAATTTTGCCATCGGAAATCAGAAGTTTGATCCTTATGCCCCTTTGCGACATAAAAACCCGCTTGGATTGCGGCAATTACGCTTCGGATTCGAGGTGCCTTTTCCGACAGTACCGTTTGTCGGCAGGGGAGGTTTCGCCGTCTCGGAACGAGAGCCGCAGCGTGTCGCTCTGTAGCGCCGGGGGGCGCCTGCCCGTGGTTCGGAGGCATTTCCCGCCTCAGAGTGTCGGGACGGGTGCGCTGCTTCTCGTTTCCGAGAACCTTCGCTTCTCCGGCGCGGCCCTCACTCCCCCCCCCTCGGAAAAGACCCCAAATAACAGTGAAATAATCTGTTGTGATATTCCTTCCGACGTTGTCCGGGCTTTGGACGACGGTCACGACTGTATCCCTTACCAGAATGTATCGCCGAAATCGCTGCGGACTACGTCCCGTATCCGGCCTCGTTTACGAACAATGCCAGACCCGCCTCATTCATCTATCACGACAACTACGCATACGGAACGATCCGTCCCGAAGATCATGACGCACGGGAGGTGATGAGCGTGGAATGGGCGACACAGCATCCCACGACCTTTATCCATAAGGCCGACTACGAAGTTGACGAGCCCGAAGAGGATGTTTTGGATTGGCTCTTCCGGAGTCATCACAACCTTTGGGGAAACACCACCGAACAGGGATACGACGTGAGCAAGGTCTGCCGTAAGACCATCTACGATCCCTGTCCTCCCGGATGGCGGGTTCCCGACGCCGGCGACTTCGAAGGGATCGCCATGTCGCAAACACAGCTTCCGTACTGCGTGAATATCGTGTACGGCGGGACGAAAACAGTGCGCTATCCCGCGGGCGGAACGTTCGACGGCGACAGCTACTCCGGTGCCGGGACATACGGGCAGGTTTATACCAATACGCCTTACTTCTGGAACTTCGACTACGGAGCGTCGTTCTTCGACGGCATATCCTGCACCTCGATCTATCTGGCAGGAACACGCCGCACAACGAGCGAACTGCGCTGTCAGGCCAATCCCGTGCGATGTATCAAAGAATAACGAATCGTGTTCCAATGAAAAAGCCAAAAATCATTCTGGTCGTGCTGCTGACCGCGGCTTTGTGGGGAGCACCCCACAGGGCTTCGGCACAAATCTTCACCATGAGGACCAACGCCCTTGCGGTGTGCAGCGCGACGCTGAACGTCGGGGCCGAAACGGCCCTGACGGACAACTGGTCACTGGAGTTGTCCGGCTACTGGAATCCGGTGAAAACCGCATCCCTTTCGATGAACTTCCACGCTGTGCAGCTCGGCGGCCGCTACTGGTTCTACGAATCTTTCGTCGGGCATTTTTTCGGTCAGCATCTTACCTATGCCGGTTATGACCTTGGAAGCCGCACAAAACGCTATAAAGGTCATGCCTACGGTTTTGGTGTCAGCTACGGATATGCGTGGATGCTCTCGAAACGATGGAATATCGCTCTGGAAACTGGTGTCGGGCTGTTCCATACCGAAGACATACGCCGCGACCCGACTATCTCGGATTGGGAGGATGAATACATCTACCGTTACCGACGCTGGACGCTGGCGCCCTCCAAAATGGAATTGTCGTTTTCCTATATTTTCTAACCATTATGAGCATACGGAAAATTATATCGGCAGGAATCCTCACCGGCGTATTGTATGCGATGTTCGGCTGCTCGGTGGCCGGGCGGCTGGAGCGACATCGGATGACAGCCTCGCTCTCGCAGCTTACCCGGACCCAGCGGCAGGAGCGGCAACAGGGACTGCTGCCCGCAGGTTGTAAAACTTCAGCGCGACAGCAACACGTTCTATCTCGCCCCGGTCGATACGCTTGCTGACGGCGAGCGTGTCATGGCCCTTCAGATCGAGCAGGTAACGGTCACCTCACGCATGCGGTCGATTCCCGAACGCAATGGTCGTGTCGTACTGGATTTCATCGTAACGCTACCCAAGCAGTTGTTGGGCCGCAGCCGCAGCGTCGTAATCACACCTATCCTGCACAAGCCCGACGAATCCGTGCCACTCGAAGATCTGGTGATTCGCGGCGGACGCTTCTCGCTGCTGCAAGAATGCGACTACTGGCAGTACGAAACCTATGTCGAACGATTCCGACCCGACACCGTGGGGCGTGAGGCGGCCTTCAACCGTTTCGTGAAGTTTCCCTATCCGGAAGACGCCCGACTCGACTCGCTGATCGAAGGCCGGAGCACCGTCACGTACTATTACTCGCAGGAGGTGAAGACCGATGAGACCTCGAAGAAGATGCTGGTAACGCTTCAGGGGCAGGTCTTGGCTGTGGACGACAGCACCTACCGTCTGCCGCCGTCGGATACATTGAGCTACGTCGTATCCTCGATGCTCTCCTTTGTCGATACTATGCCGCGTTACCGCATCAAGGTCATCGACAAGTTCGTAACCGTCGAAGACCGCAACTACATTCAGTTCTTCGTGGGCGATACTCGTGTGGTCGATACATTGGGTGACAATCGGCAGCAGTTGGACAAGATCACCGGCCTGATGCGGCAGATCGTCGAACAGCAGGAGTTTTACGTCGATACCATCACGCTGACGGCAGCATCGTCTCCGGAGGGCGATTACCGCTTCAACGACAGGCTCTCGCAAGGACGGGTCGAGGCATTGAAACGCTACCTCGTCCGTCGATACGGCAGAAGCATCGACACGATGCTCACCGTGCGTTGGGTGGCCGAGGACTGGACGGAACTGACAAACCGCATCCGAACCGACCGGGAGATCGTAAACCGCGAGGCCATTCTGGAGCTGATCGCTGCGGAGAAGATTCCCGACCGCAGGGAGCAGGCCATCCGGCAGCGGTTTCCCCAAGAGTATGCTTATGTCCGTTCGGTGATCTACCCGCAGCTGCAGGCCGTGAATTTCCGCTACAGCCTGCGCCGCAAGGGGATGGTAAAGGATACGATTCACGCTACGGAGCTGGATACGGCCTATGCCCGCGGCGTGCAACTGTTGCAGAAACGTAAATATGCCGAAGCGCTCTATATTCTAAACGACTACAACGACCGCAACACGGTTGTGGCTCATCTGTCAATGGATCACAACGAGCGGGCATTGGAGTTGTTGGCCGCGATGCCCAAAGATGCCGTGACAGAATATCTGCGGGCCATCGCCTGCTCACGGATGGGACGTAAAACCGAAGGGCGGGAGCATTTCTCGAAGCATGCCGCTTGGACGGATGTATGGAGTACCGCGGGAACCTCGATCCCGAAATTGCAGAACTCTTAAAACAATAACAACATGAAGAAACGAAAAATAGCAAACATACTCTTATATTGCATCCTCGCTGCGATCTGGGGTATACTCATGGCATCTTTATTCGTCAGTTGCAACGTTTACGAAAAAGAAGAGATAGAAATTATTCGGTGTCCCGAAATCGAAACCGATACGATCGAAATTCCCGGCTGGGATAAGTATTTCGAATCACGTGATTATAGACTGCGAATTTAATCACACGGTCCGGCCTTTACGGCTTGGGCTGCGCTAACGCTTCAATCCCGATCCGGAGGATTGCTCTAACCTGAACCATTGAACGAACGGCTGTGATTAAAAGTCACAGCCGTTCGTTTTTCGGGTAGTTTCCGACGCATCACATCCTCTCGTATTGCCGGTGCAAGTGACTTTCCGTGCGATATTCGGGCGGCGACAGGAAACGACTGGGTAATGTATCGCGTCATCCATGAATAAAATGGAAGACGGCTTGAATGGCCTGATAATTGATATTTTGAAATTATTTGATTTGCATAATTTGTATTAAATAATTACTTTTGTGAAAATTGATCATCATATGGCGAAAGTAGTAAACCCGTTTATCGTGACAGGTAAGATAGAACCGGAGTATTTCTGTGATCGTGTGACGGAATCCGCACGGCTCATCAAATCCGTTACCAATGGTAACAATCTGGTGATTATTTCTCCGCGCCGCATGGGTAAAACGGGATTGATTCAATTCTGCTACGACAAATCCGAAATAGCCGACGAATATTATACGTTTTTCATCGATATTCTCCATACGTCGAGTTTACGGGAGTTCACATACCTGTTAGGGCGCGAGATATACGAAACCCTTTTGCCCCGCAGTCGCAAGATGGCCGACCTGTTTATTCAGACCATTAAATCCATCAGCGGAAAATTCGGCTTCGATCCTATTACGGGCATGCCGACTTTCAACGTGGAATTGGGCGATATCGACCGGCCGGAATATACGCTGGATGAAATTTTCCAGTATCTAGGCCATGCAGATAAACCATGCATCGTGGCGATTGACGAGTTTCAGCAAATCGCCAAGTACCCGGAGAAAAATATCGAGGCGCAGCTGCGAACACACATTCAAAAGTTGCGTAACTGCAACTTCATCTTCGCCGGAAGCGAGCGCCACATGATGCAGGAGATGTTCACGTCGGCGGCACGTCCGTTCTACCATAGCGCGGATATGCTGGAATTGAAAGCGATTGTTCCGGAAATTTATATTCCGTTCATCGTCGGCCATTTCGAGAAACGTAACCGACGAATTGCTTCCGACGATGCAGAGCGAATTTACAATCTGTTCAAAGGTCATACCTATTACGTTCAGAAGACGTTCAACGAGGCGTTCGCCGACACTCCCGAAGGCGAGGAGTGTACGCTCGAAACTCTCCGAGCGGCGATCGACAACATGGTTGCCTCGAACGATACGATTTTTCGAGAAATACTGTCGAACATCCCCGAAAAACAGAAAGAGTTGCTCTATGCCATTGCCAAAGACGGTGAAGCGGAGCGGATTACCTCGGCAGCATTCATCAAACGGCATAGCCTGACATCGGCGAGTTCCGTTCAGTCGGCAATGAAAAAACTGCTCGAAAAAGACATTATTACAGAAATCAATAAGGTCTTTTCCGTGACGGACAAGTTGTTTGCCATGTGGATGAACCGATTGTATGGAAATAATGATTATTTGAGTTGATTATCAATCCTTGTTGTCAATACAGCGACATCAGCCGGAACCATATCCATCAATATTTATTTGCCAGAGAACCTAAATTAGGAATCATAATTGCAAACACGCCATATTATATTGCTCCGTTTAGACAAGAGGCAACTAAGGCAAAGTCTCTGTTTTTGCATGATTTTCCATATGCAAGGAGGTAATGTGCTGTTGGATTAAAACTCAAATAGACAGAATTGACTGAAAAATCATTACTTTTGCAGAATAATTATATCCGGAAGCAAATATTGAGAAATAATTGTTAATTTCGTAACGTAAATTTACGGGTAATATTCGCTAAAAGCTGGTCAGTTGGCACAATGATGACGGAAGAAGAGAAAAAGAGATATGCATGGGAGCACGCCCGTAAAATCGAGGGTTACGATAACACCATGTTCCGGCAGGATGCTTGTGGCGCTTGGATCATTTGGAACCAATACGGCAATCGCGACAACGGCTTCGGTTGGGAGATTGATCATATCCTACCGATAAGCAAAGGAGGGCCTGATACAGCAGATAATCTGCGCGCACTGCAGCATCAAAACAACGCCAGCAAAGGTGATGACTATCCATCTTATACGGCGGTTGTTATTGCAGATGGTGCAAAAAATATTCAATCAGTCAGAAGACTTACAGTCAATAATGAGATACGTGAACGGCTGAGAAAATACGAAATCAAATAGAGTTATGCTGAAAACACTGACAGTAAAATCCCTGTTTGGTTTGTATACCTATGAATTGGATTTTACAAACCGGGACGGCAGCACCATAAAATTCATTACTGGACCGAATGGTTACGGTAAAACTACCGTATTATCATTGATATATGCGCTTTATACATGTGATTTCAAGGCGTTTATGGATATTCCATTCGGAGAGTTGTTGTTCGACTTCGAAAGCGAATCCGTACATATCCAACGGCAGCCATCTTTTCTTCCGCAGGATGCGGGATCTGACGAAACAAAGTTGACGGATGTCGAGTTAACATTCGTGTTCCTGCGTAATTTGAACGTTTCGGAAGCAGGGAATGAGGAGATCGAGCGTTTCACATTGAATGCTAACAATCCAGCTGAATGGGAACAGAAAGGTCAGAATTTGAGGTTATATCTTCATGGATTGCCATGTTATTACATTCGGGATCAGCGGTTGCTCCATAAAGGTACCCGCCCTGGAGAGAGTGCAGGTACGATTCAAATGACAGTTTCAGCAGTTCAAGACAATGCGGATGATCTTGCGAAAAGAATGGGACAACAAGACGAATTATTATCCGAGCCTCATTCTCTTTTGGAAGAGTTTGATAAGATGGGGTACTTTAATAAAGATAAATACGAGCAGAAAAGGCGCCAACTTCAGCCGCTTTTTGATGACTTGCATCATTATGGATTTAGCAAGCAATACCAGATTCCCGACTATAATTCAGGGAAAAACATTCCCCAATTGATTTATTTTATGCTTATGGAAGACAAAGCCACGGTTTACCGTCCGCTTCTACATAAGTTAAGAATTTTCGAAAAGATCATTAAACGGTGCCAATTTGCTCATAAGCATGTGGAGATCGGTCCTGAGTTCGGTTATCGGTTCGTGATAAGCGATGATAAAGCTACAATTCTTCCTCTTGATAAACTCTCCTCTGGAGAGCAACATATCCTAATACAGACTTATGAATTGCTTTTCCGGGCGGAGGATAAATCATTGGTACTCATGGATGAGCCCGAATTATCATTTCAT